>ERZ1027044.1298-NODE-1298-length-9707-cov-5.565375_pt1 | contig 9707 bp, 10 predicted proteins | sample MGYA00519433_ERZ1027044 | MGnify/ENA primary metagenome ERZ1027044 (study PRJEB26926, sample SAMN06164589) | human gut metagenome | biome: ENVO:00009003; feature: ENVO:2100002; material: ENVO:00002003 | host: Homo sapiens | place: USA | collected 2012 ... | reverse complement strand
ATAAAACTCAACATGTACTTATATGATTTTATAATTTATATTTAACTGTTAATAATCTCCGCTCAGTTTTTTCTCAGAAAATCTGTCAGGATCCCTTCACTGATACATTCTGTGATTGCCTGCTCTACTGCTGTATCCAGTGGCATTTCTGCTGCGTATTCTCTTACACGAAAAGTGTATTCCGCATAGTCCTCAAGGGTCCTGCAGGTTTCCATCAGCTTCCGGTTATGACCTTTATTAATATTCAGCATGACTGCCTTCAACTCCAGTGACAGGTCTGAATCTGGAATTGAATCCTCCGGAAATCTCCCTGCATGATCATGTGATTTAAGCATTGAGATTTCTTTGTAATAGCCGAATGGCTGATGAATTTCAGATACGGAAGAACCCGTATAGATCAACAATAGAAATGAAATGCTTTTCTTTACTTTAGCACAATATGGGCGAATATACAATCAAAACATTTCGACAAATTTCTCTCCTCTGGACTTTCCCATTATTTTCATGTATATTTGACATATAACGACACCACGGCTGCCTGAGGCAGCCGAATAATTTTCTGGAGTATGCGTATGTTGAAGATTGCGATCTGCGAAGACAGTGAGATTTTTGTAGAGATCATAAAGAAAAATATTGAAACCATTCTGAAAGTTCCTTATGAACTGCATTCATTCCTTTCCGGAAAAGAGTTTATGACTTCTCTGCCGGAGATGGGGTGCCCTTATGATATCGTTTTTCTGGATATCTCTCTGGGCAATGATACGGTTTCCGGAATTGAGCTTGGCCAGATGATAAATGGAGAGAACACCCGGACGCAGCTGATCTTTATCAGCCAGTATCTGGAATATGCTTCCGATGTTTATTCCACAAAGCACACCTATTTTATTTACAAAAACCGGCTTAACGAATATCTGCCGGCTGCACTGGATGCTGCACTTAAGAATCTCCAAACAGATGAAGAACAGTATCTTATCATCAAGATCAAACGCTCCCACCTTCGTATCCCGGTAAATGATATTTTATATCTGGAGCGGAACCTTCGTGAAACGACCGTTCATACCAGAACAGAAGCCTATACAGTCAGAGACAAGCTGAATGTTCTCCAGCAACAGCTTCCGGAGTTTTTTGTGTGCTGCCACAGAAGTTTTCTCTTAAACCTTCATGCAGTTTCCAAACTCCAGCATACAGAGATCACTTTGAACACCGGTCAGCAGATTCCTGTCAGTCGCGCACATTATGAAGATGTTAAAAAAGCTTTTTCTCTGCTGATGCTGTGATTACAGAAAACTGATTTTCGTATTTCGCCCCTGGTATCCTATAGCAATCCCAAGAAAGAAGGTCCCCTCATGCCACAGTTTCTGAAATTTATTTTATACTCTCTTCTTCCAGGTTTTTTCATAAATTCCTATATCTGTGTTCGATTTTGCGCTGGTATCCTTACGCCATCCCGGATCTTTTTTTCAAAAAACCGTATCCGTTTTTTTCTCTCATTTATGATTCCGATAACAGCTGCCGGTATGTCAAAATATTGGTTTCCCAGTATGGGCTCCTGGCTTATTCAGTTGACAGTTCTTCTCCTGACAATTCTTTATTTTTCAGATCCTCTGAAAAAAAAGATTTCCACATTTCTGATCTTAATATGTATTCTGGCAGTTTCTGAAAATATCGCTGCAACGTTTGCCCTGCCGATTTACACTCTTATACACCACGAAGAATCGTTTCGTTATAATTTGCTTTATACATCTGGTGAAATGCTTTTTTTAATAATCATAGATTTCTTCGTTGCATTGCTGTTTATTAAAAAACTGGTTCCACTAATCCGGAATTATTCCCACAGTATTCAGCTGACTACCATTGCTGAGCTTCTTTTTCCCGTACAGGCGTCTTCATTTCTTGTGGGAATATTGCTATACCGTAAAAATTCTCCCTGGTTAAAATGGCTGATCATTTTATACTGGTTTCTCAATCTTCTCTGCTGTCTGATCATAGCCAGGGCTTTTCACAACATTTCTCTCAGAGAAAAAAGACACGAACTGTTGGTTCAGCAGATGAGTTTTCTTCAGAAACAGCTGGAATATACAACCGAAATGGAACAAGAATATCAATCTGTGCGAAAATGGAATCACGATATGGAAAACCATCTCTTTTCACTGAATTATCTGATCCGCACCCAAAAATATCTTGAGGCAGATGTATATCTAGAAACAATTCTTTCAGAACTTCCGCCGGAAAAGAGGACTTTATGAAACGAGGCTTTACTATTCTTTTTATAGAACTTTTCTGTGTTCAGGCATCTCTTTTCCTGGGAGCTCTGCTACAGGAATATGCTCTGTTTTGCCAGATAATGCTTCTCTTTTTTCTGGCCCTCACTTACCGCAGGATCTACCTTCTTGCCAGACGATCGCTCAAAAATGCTCAGGAAGAGGCAAAATTTCAGGCTATTCAGAAGCAGGAACAGTTACAGAAAGAACAGGAGCAGCTGTTTGTTTCCAGAAAGCAGGAGACTCTAGAATTCCAGCAGTCTACCATCCGGAAACTTGAGACACTTCAGAATTACCTGAAAACGAACGAATATGATAAGATCCAGGACTACCTGCCTGCCATAACCGATGATTTTCAGAGAGAACGTTTCCATCCCATCTGTCAGGACAGCCTGATCAACGCCATCCTTGCGGACAAAAGATTTCTTGCCATGCAGAAAAATATCAAAGTTACCTACGAGGTTCTTCTTCCGGAGAAATCCAATATTCCCTCTTCGGAACTGAGCAGTATATTTTTCAACCTGCTGGATAATGGAATAGAAAGCTGCAACGCTTCCGGTTCTGAAGCACCGTTTATCTCTGTAACATCAAAAATGTCCGCCGGTTTTCTTACTGTCCACATGAAAAACAGCAAAGATCCGGCACAACCATTCAACCACAAAACATCAAAAAAAGATATCCCCAACCATGGATTCGGTCTGTCCATAATTGAAGATATCTGTGCAAAAAATGATGGTAGCTGTCAGTGGATCGACAATGGAGATACCTTTGATTCAGTTGTTATGCTGAGATACCAATAAGATTCAGCAGAACATACATATCCTTATCTTTCAGTTCCGCTGCATAATGCTCCACACATTTGAAGCCTTTTGAAATATCAAAATGTTTATCAAAATTCAAAACTTCATCAACTCCAGCTTCTTCTCCCTGGTCAGCCGCTTAATCCGGTACTCCCGGCTCATAGCCTCTTCCCTTGTGGCAAAGCCCTCATAATACACCAGCTTCACCGGCCTTTTGGCCCGGGTATATTTGGCGCCTGCTTTGCCTTCATTATGGGCTTTCATCCGCCTGGCAAGGCAGTTTGTCCAGCCGGTGTAAAGCGTGCCATCCGCACACTGCACGATGTATGTATAGTTCATGTCCGTTTCCTCTTCTGTAAAAAATTTATGCAATACAATGCCAAATGCCAGTACATCTTCAGTAACATCAACCCTGATATTTGCCTTCCTGTAAAACAAATATCTGAACACTTTTCTGGACAGTGTGATCTGTCTTCCGTGATATTTCCTCTCCTGTAAAACAAACATCCAGTCGGCCGCATTCTTTCTATGTAAAGACAGCCACCAGCATTTCTTCAGCAGCCGTCCTTCTATCCTCAAGCAGCCGGCACAATTCATGTATTTCACTTACATCAAAAAAATAAAAGCAGGTCGGGATTCCGGCTGCGGATTTTCCCACCTGCTTTATTATACGGTCATTTCTTATTTCTGTGAATATGGAATTCACTGCATAGCTGCTCTATAGGTATTCGTATTCTGATCTTGCTGTATTTCCCGATCAATCAATAAGCTCTGCCTACTCCATCACATAATTCTTCAGCACATAAATCTTCCCATCACACTCCACAGCCTCCACCTTCACAGCCTGCTCCTGCGTTTCCGGATAATATCTGGAAGAGAAAACAACCTCTCCGCCATTCACATAGATTTCCACAGCTGTAGTATCCGCAAGAACTCTGATGCTTTCGATCACACCGGACGGAACATGCGCCTTACGTACTTTACGTCCGGCACCGGCCTTCTCGGAGAGAGTTAAGATCATATCTCCGTCCTGATATTCCAAGAAGAGATTTTCCCCAAGGCTTACTTTACCCTGCTCACCTTTTACCTGAACATCCAGATCAAACGGTCCATTCACCGGAATCTCCGCACTGGAACCGCTGACAGAAACGCCAGTCTTTCTCAGCCCGTTCAGTTCTTCCACCGGATACTGATAAAGCATTCCGTTTTTATACGTAACTTCCCTTGGAACAGTCAGGCAATGCTGCCAGCCTTCGCTCTCTGCTGTAGGATTCACATACTCCTCATCTGCATCCGGCATTCCCATCCAGCCGATCAGGATCCGTCTGCCCTTTCCATCCTGGAATGTCTGGGGTGCATAGAAATCAAAGCCGTGGTCCCATTCCCGGAAAGCTTTTTCCTCCGGCTTTCCATCCTTTAGGATAAAGTATCCGGACTGATAGATGTTCTGAAAACGGAACTCTTCTCTGGTCAGTCCCTGGGGAGATACAGAAAGCACCTCCTGTCCCTCAAGAGTGAAAAAATCCGGGCACTCCCACATGTATCCGAATGCCTTCTCCGTAGTAAGCTCACCGTCAAATTTCCAGTTCTTCAGATCTTCGGATCTGTAAAAAAGTACGGCGCCATGGTCGCTTTTCTGACGGCCGCCAAGGATCATCCGGTACTCTTCCCCCTCCTTCCAGACCTTCGGGTCACGGATGTGGCAGGTGTAATTCTCCGGATAATCCTCACAGGAAACTGCAACCTCCTTTGTTCCGAAATGAAGGCCGTCCGCACTCTCCACATGAAGAGTGCTGGACTGCCTTCCGTTATTGATATAATCATAATCTCCATCCATCTTGATGTTTCCTGTGTAGAAAAGATGAAGCTTATCTTTCTCCGCAATGGCAGAGCCTGAGTAAACACCATGACAGTCATAAATGCTGTCCGGCAGAAGCGGAACCCCTTCATATCTCCAGCTGATCATATCTTCACTGGAGTAATGTCCCCAGAATTTCAGTCCACCGTTGGCCTCAAACGGAGAATACTGGAAAAACACATGATATCTTCCCTTGTACCAGCATAATCCGTTCGGGTCATTGAGCCATCCCACAGGCGGCATCAGATGATGGGTCAGACGGTTTGTCTGCATCGTCCTGGCAACTGCTGCCGTTTCCTCGATTTTTCGCACTTCCTCTGCAAGTACCTTGGTCAGAGAACTCATTTTATTTTACCTCCAGTACTTCAGAACCATTATTTACTGTTCCTTCTGCAAGCATTTTTACTTCTTCATAATCATCGGTATTGGTTACGATCAGCGGTGTGGTCACATCATAGCCGGCTGCCTTAATAGCATCCATATCAAAGGTGATCAGTGTCTGGCCTTTTTTGACCACGTCACCGTCCTTTACATGAGCGGTGTAGAATTTACCGCCAAGTTCAACGGTGTCAACGCCGATATGGATCAGCAGCTCCAGACCACTTTCTGTTGCAAGCCCGATGGCATGCTTTGTGTCAAAAATTGTAGAAACCGTAGCGTCACAGGGTGCTTTTACTTCACCTTTGGACGGAATCACTGCCATGCCCCTTCCAAGGACTTCAGATGCAAAGGTTGCATCCTTTACTTCTGAAAGCGGAATCGCAGTTCCCTCAAGCGGGCTGTAGAGGGTCTGTGCACCTGTCTCTGAAGTTTTCTCCTGGGCAATTTCTGCCGGAGCATCTGATTTTTTCTCTGCTTCAATATTTTTTTCAGCTGTTTCCTGTACCTCATCCTTATATCCGAACATCCAGGTAAGCACAAAAGCCACACCAAATGCGATGGCAAACATCAGGATATAACCAACTGGATTATTCAAGCACAGCAGGATTCCGAAGATACCGGTAACACCTGTTCCTGTGGCACCAAGACTGCTAATGGAGGCAAAAAGTGCTCCGCATGCACCACCCAGGCAGCCCATGATAAACGGCTTTCCGAAGCGGAGGTTTACACCGAAGATTGCCGGCTCTGTGATTCCCATGCATGCGCTTAAGGCAGAAGGAACAGCCATGGATTTGATCTTCTGATTTCTGGATTTCAGGCCTACAGCAAGAGCTGCACCACCCTGTGCAATGTTAGCTGCAGATGCAAGTGGCAGCCAGTAGGTAACGCCGAATTTGGCCAGCTGTCCAAGGTCAATGATAGTGTACATGTGATGAACACCAGCAACAACAGTCGGTGCATAAAAGGCACCCATGATAAAGCTTCCGATTCCAAATGGCAGTGCGATCAGCCACTGGATTCCATCCAGAAGTCCGTTCTCAACAGCTACGAAGATCGGTCCGATAATGGAAAGTGTAAGATAACCGGTTACAAAAACACTGACAAGTGGTGTTACAAAAAGATCGAACATTGCAGGTACGATCTTATGAAGTCTTTTCTCGATCTGTGCCAGTACCCATACTGCAATGATAACCGGGATCACATGTCCCTGATATCCCACCATGTCAATGGAGTAAAGTCCAAACCATACCTTCTGCGTTGCCTGCACACCCTCTGTTGCAACAGTCCAGGCATTCTGCAGATTTGGATGGATCATGATCATACCGATAACCGCACCCAGATAAGGGTTGGCACCAAATACCTTCGCACCACTGTAAGCGATAAGGATCGGCAGGAATGTATACGCTGTGTTACTGAAAAGCTGTGCAAATACATAAATGGAACCATTGGTGTTAATATTCAGGAAGCCGTTGTTTACCATGAAGTTCAGGGCTTCCATGATTCCCATCAAAAATCCGCTGGCTACGATAGCTGGGATGATCGGGACAAAAATGTCTCCCAGTGTCTTGATCAGTCTCTGTATCGGATTAGCCTTGGATGCTGCCACCTTCTTAAGCTCATCCTTACTACTCTCTGATATTCCGGCGATCTGGATAAATTCATCATAAACTTTATTTACAACTCCTGTTCCCAGGATGATCTGCATCTGTCCCTGTGCGAAAAACACGCCCTTCACACCATCGATATTCTCTACATATTCCTTATCCGCCTTGTCATTATCCGCAATGACCAGACGAAGCCTTGTTGCACAGTGCGCCGCGGAAATGATGTTTTCTTTCTTTCCTACATGATCATAGATTTCCTGTGCTGTCTTTCTGTAATCCATGTCCTTCCTCCTTTTCTGCTACTGTTCCCGGACAGTCATCTCTTTCTGCTTTCCCTTTCTTCGGATCAGATCTGTCTGTTCTTTCTTCAACTTCCCGGGATTTATTATCTCTGATCCATTGTTTTTCATTTATTTATGAGATTGATTTCATATATCTATTCATACAAGGAACGGTAATCTTTCCATTTTTTTAAGTTTTTTGATGATTTTAGCACTTTTCAATGGTTTGTTTTATGTCGTTGCTTGTGTTCTTATGTGGAATCGTTCTCATATCTTACTTGTATTATAACTACTGCATTATTATTTGTAAATCCGCAACATCGCACAAATTTCTTCGGTCAAAATTGTACATATTCCATAAGAACAGATGCAAAACAGACAAACCAGTCAAGGTATCGCAGAAAAAATCTGGCATTTTTCTGTGTTTGCTCAGCCATAACACAGCACCACACAAAAAAGAAGCAGGTCTTTTTCTCCCAAAAGATCTGCTCCTGTTCCACAATAACTTATAATTTCTTCCTCTGTCTGCGAGGATATTCTCTGTTACCTGTGAGATTCCCGTTCCACAAGCTCACATCCCATTTTTATTTCCTTGCTGATCCCGGTATCGTTCTCAATAAGATCAGCCAGCATGGCTGCTGCCTCCATTCCGCTGGTCTTATAATAAAAATGTACCGTTGTCAGCTTCGGTTCCACGATCTTACCCGGAACTCCATCCCCAATCCCTGCGATCTGAACATCCTCGGGAATGCGAAGCCCGATCTCCTTCAAATAAGTCATGGCTCCCACCGCCATAGTATCCGTAGCACACACAAGAGAATCTATGGAAGGCTCCTCCTCAAAAAGCTCCTTCGCCATCTCATACCCGGAATCCATGGTAAAGCTTCCGATCTTCATCCTCTCCGGCACGACCTCCAGCTTAGCTTTATGGATAGCATCCATAAAACCCTTTTTCCTGCAGGCACCAACTGCCTCGTCCTTATCTGTAACGCCGATATAGGCAAACTTTTTCCCCTTCTCCGCCAGCTTCTCCGTGACCTGAAAAGCTGCTTTATGATCATCCTGATAAATACATGGATATCCGTCCAGATGCTGTCCCAGGATCACGATCGGTACCTTATAATCCTTCAGCATCTGTTTATGCTTTCTGGTAAACATGGTAGCAATAAAAACCACTCCGTCCACCTGACGTTCTTTAAACAGAGAAAGGTATTTCAGCTCTTCTTCCACATCATTATTGGTATTGGCCAGAATAAGCTGATATCCTCTCCGTGTAAGAATATCACTGATCCCTGTCACCTCACGGCTTATGGTATCTGAATTGATCTTTGGAAGGATGACACCGATGAGACTGGTTTTTTTGGTCCGCAGTGTCTGTGCCTGGGAGGATGGCTGATATCCTGTCTCCTGGATCACCCTGCGGATGACTTCCTTTTTTTCACTGCTGACATATCCATTATTCAGATATCTGGATACCGTAGCTCTGGAAACTCCGGCAAGCCTAGCTATTTCATTAATGTTCATAACTTATGTACCTCTTCTTTTGTCCTGTTATATCTGTCCTTGTATGCATATTTATAATATAGATTATACACGGTTTCTTTCCGGTAAAAAAGCTTCTTTTCCTATGTAAATGGAAATTTTTATTACTGCTCACTCCGTTCTCACTAATACGCTTCACAACACAGAGGATACGGGATGCATATACCTCCCATCCCGTATCCTCCATACTCTGTTCCTAAAAATCTCCCCGGCATATCTATTTTTCGGTTTTCCCTGTCATTCCAGATATTCAAACGGATCTACCGGCACGCCATCCTTTTTCATTGCAAAATAAAGATTCGGGCCTTCTACAGAATAATATTTGGTAGGTGCGCTGATATTTCCGATCACTTCGCCCTCCTTTACTGTGTCACCTTCTGCCACAGTAAGGTCCTTCAGCTGCCCATATACTGCCTGATAACCATTTCCCAGCTCCATAGTGACAGTCGTTCCCGTGCAGGCATCCTGTACAACAGAAAGCACCTGACCATCTGCCGCCGCATACACCGGCGCATCCTCCACTGCCTGCAAAGCAATGGCAGAGCTTACACGATACTGATCCAAAGTCGGATAATATACGGTTTCATCCATATTGTAATCCACAAGAACCGTTCCTCTGACCGGCCATTCCATAATGGAATCCTCCGTAAAATCCAAAGCCTGTGCCGCAATTCCGACAGCTGATGTCTCTGCGGTATCTGTGGAAGCTCCAGCTCCGTTATTCACCGCTCCCTCTGCCGATGTATTTCCGGCATTATCTGCTGTATTTCCAGTGCCATCTGTGCGGCTTCTGTCTGCACCTGCCGCCGCAGACACGCTCCTATCCTCCGTACCACTTCCATTATCTGCATCTGCCGCTGCATTTTCGGCTGTACCACTTCCTGCAGTCTCACGGATGCTTCCTGTCACTCCATCTGCTCCGGCTTCTGACTGTCTCTTATACACATCTCCGAGCCCACGAGACGGACTCCTATCTCGTA
>ERZ1027044.1294-NODE-1294-length-9721-cov-4.723774_pt1 | contig 9721 bp, 4 predicted proteins | sample MGYA00519433_ERZ1027044 | MGnify/ENA primary metagenome ERZ1027044 (study PRJEB26926, sample SAMN06164589) | human gut metagenome | biome: ENVO:00009003; feature: ENVO:2100002; material: ENVO:00002003 | host: Homo sapiens | place: USA | collected 2012 ... | reverse complement strand
TTGATATATTGTTAGAATCGTAGAATACAATAAGCTTTGAAAGGCCTAATGTTCCTGCAAGTGAGAAACACTCTGATGAAATACCTTCCATCATACAGCCGTCTCCACCAAGTACATATGTGTAATGGTCAACTACATTGTATCCGTCTTTATTGAATACTGACGCAAGATGTGCTTCTGCCATAGCCATACCTACTGCCATAGCCATACCCTGTCCAAGAGGTCCTGTTGTTGCTTCAACACCAACTGTATGACCATATTCCGGATGTCCAGGTGTCTTAGAACCCATCTGTCTGAAATTCTTTACATCATCTAATGAAAGATTACCAATTCCAAGTAAATGGAACAATGAATAAAGAAGCATTGAACCATGTCCTCCAGAAAGAACGAATCTGTCTCTGTTCTCCCATTCTGGATCAGCCGGGTTGTAATTCATATGGTTAGTCCATAATTCATAAGCTGTTGGTGCAGTTCCAAGTGGAAGTCCAGGATGTCCTGAATTAGCCTTCTGGATTGCATCTGCTGACAATACCCTGATTGCATTAATTGACATTTCATCGATGTTAGTCATATTTTCCTCCCTGTGTAAGCACATCTGTGCATAATATTATAAGTTATCTGTCTTTAAAATCTGCCTCTGTCAAGAATATAACATCACCATTCTCGCTTCTCTTCTTCTTAAGTCCGCCAAAGAATCTTCTTGATGCTCTTCTTTCAGAGTTGACAATTGCCTGATTGATTATTTCCTTGATATCATCAAGTTTAATATTATCATTCACATTATGAAGTTTGTCAATCTTAAGATACAGTTCCAGTAATGCATCATCATCAACCTCATACTGTCTCTTTCTTGCGAATCTCTTCGCCATCTCAACAAGCTCATTAACTGTGTACTGCTTAAGAACAATTCTGTGATTGAATGTCTTGGTAAGCTCAGGATTAAAGTTGATAAGAACATTCATGTCTGTATCTGAATCTTCAAATATGACAATCATTCTTCCTGTATCCTGTTCAAGACAGTTAAGCAGTTCATTAATTCTCTTAGGCTGGATTGTTCCTGCGCCTTCAACGATAAGAGCTGTTCCCTTAAGTCTTCCCATTGCCTTGGCAATACCTCTCTGGTTAATACTCTCTCCTGATGTCTTAGCAATCTTCTTTGGCTGGTCTGGATATAAAGTATTAATAGCTCTTATTATAGTTCTTGCAAGGTCTGTCTTATCAGAACTTGAATTACCAGAAATAAGAATATTTCCTGATGCTGATGAATTCATCTGCATTTCATCGTCAATTGTATCGAAAAGATCAGCTAACTGTTCCTCAAGTCCTGGCATATCTCTGTACTTTCTGAATATCTTTGCCAGCTCCCCTGTAAGCTTCTTCTCTATCTGCTCAGTTTCTTCAATCTCTTCTTCCATAGTCAATGGCTGTTCTTCTTCCTGTCTGGTGAATGGAATTACTGTTTCTTCCGGCTCAACACCTGCAGCTACCTCATCTAGTACAACAGCCTCCTCACCTTCTTCTTTATTGTCTTTATTATCAATATCTTCATTCATAATTGAATTGATATCTGAAATCATTGATTCTGACACAGTTGGTATCTGTGCTGTAACTAAAGGAATATCTTCATTCTCTATAGCAGTTGCTGCCTGCTCTAGTCTCGCTGCAGCCTTACCTGTTCTTATTGCAAGATCCATTCTCGCTGAATCAACTGCCATCTGTGCAAGAGCTGCTCTCTTTGCTTCCTCCTTATCGATTTCCTTACCATCAGCCAGTGCTTCTGCTTTCTTCTGCTCTACAAGCTTTTCATAAGCTGCACTTTTCTCGTCTTTCTCATCAAGATAACGCTCAAGCTCTGACTTGGAGAATTCCTTAGTGTCCTGCTTGCCATACTTTTCTTCTCTTACAGACTGCATCCACTCTGTTATATCCATCTGGCCTTCAATCTGGTCATCATCTTCCTGAGCTTCTGTATCATCATTAACAACCTGTTCAACTACAGGAGCTGGGTTATTAATCTTCTCTGCAGGCTGTTCCTCCTTATTCTTAGAAGCTGGTACAAATGTCTTAACATCGTCATCTTCTTCATCATCACCGAACAAGTCACTCATCTTGGCAGCAAGCTCTTCCTGAAGATTTCTTGTATCATATAAATTGTTATATTCAGGTACAGGAACATTAATATCTATATTCTCTGCTTCCTTATTGATTCTTTCCTCAGCTTCTTTTCTCTGTTCAGCTTCGTCTTCTTTATTGATCTGCTCATAGTTATCAGCTAACTTCTGCTTTGCATTCTCAATAAGCTCCTTAAGTGAGACATTTGCCTTATTAATCTCGCTTGAGAAATTCTTCTCTCCATCTTTGCTAAGTGTCTCAGAAACCTCTGGCTTCTCCACCTGAGGAGTCTCTATCTTAGACATAACAACAGAGCTGTCCTTAGTATTATCTGCATCTTCATCCTTATTCAGAGCTTTCATTAAAAATGCTTTGATATCATCATTCTGGTCGTTCTGTACAAGGTCTATTGAAAGAGGTCCTTCCTCCTGTTCCTTAGCAAACTCAGGAACATTCAGACTTACCTCTGGCACTGGCTGTTTACCAGTTGATTTCTGTTGTTTCTCATCTTATCCACGGAAAACCTCTTCAACTTCATCTCTCTTAAGATTAGCAAGTTCCTTCTGCTTTGCAAAAAGCTCTTCCTTAGTTGCCTCTATATCTTCCTTTCTTTTTCTTACATCTTCTAAGATACCTTTCTGTGTCTTAGTAAGAACAACACCAAGCTTTTCCTTTAACTGTACTGCTTTCTCAACGTATATACCATCCTGAAACCACAGAACGATATTATCACATGTCTTAATACATTCTTCTTTTCTTCCAGTCTTATAATACAGCTTTGCAAGCTCATACATATACTTCTCATCAATCTCATGCTCCCTGTAATCCTCTAAGATTCCTACAAGTTCATTATCTGATGCATTCTGTGCCTTTCTAAGGTCATAATACAGGATGAATCTGCTCACATCATGCTGTGAAGATTTGCTGTATTCTTCATAAAGCTCGTTAGCATTATCAAAATCTCCAACTTTAATAAAGAATTCAGTAAGCTTATAAACCAGCTTTCTTCCGCCAAGGTTTCTGTTATAAGCAAGAATTGCCATGTCTCTTGCTTCTTCATAGTCCCCGACTGCTTCCTGTACATTAATGGCTGTGGCAAGTGCCTGCCAGTCTTTAATCTTAGTCCAGTTAATATCCTTAGCTATGGCTGCCGCTTCTGTGTATTCCTTTTTCGCTGCCAGCTTCTTAATCTGGTCTATCTTAATTCCTAATTCGTATTTATTCATGATTATATATTCCTCATTCCAATGCTTACTTGATGAATGTTGTGAATAATTTATTTATCGCATTTTACAACTCATTAAAGTTTAGCACAGCCTAAGTTCATTGTAAACCAAGTTCACAGAATTGTTACAAATATGTTACAAAAAATCAAATGTAGCCTGTTCGTAATCCATCCTCGTGTATTCCAATTCTGATTCCTTCGTGCTGCTGTAATAATCAACAACCACAGTCTGCTGCCTTGAATCTACCAGCTTCTGACCAAGTATGTAATTAACATCGAATCTTCCTGTAATAGCAGGAGTTGCACCTCTTGCCGGAACAATAAGCTGGACATGATTAGTTGCAAGCAGCTTGAATATTGGCTCCCATATGTATATATCCTTTGCCGCACCGAATGGGTTATCTATGAATATTGTCTTACCCTCAACACCTTCATTACCTGAAGAATTCATATTAGATATGTAGTTGATAATCGCAATAAGGAACTGGATATATATACCCTGTGACTGTCCTGTTGAGCCAACCGCTTCCTCATATCTTAAATAACGGCTCTGGTCCTTGATTCTCTCTCTCTTATACAGATTAATTCTGATTGAATTCATATCTGTGACAATAACTGAGAAAAGTCTCTTCCATGACAGTCTGTTTCTTATATACTTGAGTCTTTCCGCAGGCTCTTTAAAACTTTCCGCCATAAAAACAGTTTCATCAATATATTCAGACATCTTTTCCTTATATAATTCTTCCTTTATATAAGGAATCTGCAAACTGATTATTGCAATCTGTTCTCCGTCAAGATTGATATTAGACAACTGTGGCAGACGGTCAAGCTCAGTCTTAATATTACTGCATGTCTGGATACAACGATTTTCAAAGTTATCCTTAATCATCTGCATATCCTCTATACCCTTGGCAATGCGGTCTTTTTCTAACTGTATAAATGTGTTCGTCTCATTTAACGATTCAATCATACTTCTGGTCTTAGCCACATTTTCAGGAACATTAAGTGATATCCTTACTTCATCAGCAAGCTCGACTGCATTAAATCCGTTAAGCAGGTCAATAAGCTTAGATTTATTCTTATTAAATTCATCAACCTTCTTATACTCTAATCTGGTAATTGAAGCATATTCTTTATGAACAGCCTCATATTCTGTAAGATTAGCTGTAATTCCCTGTGCATCCTCAGGACGGAATTCTTCTGGAACATGCATGCCCGCATCAGACACGATTCTTTCAAGGTCTTTTCTGCATACAAGAATGTCTTTTAATGAATCAGACATCTGTCTGCGTGTCTTTTCCTGAACCTTGGTGTTATCCTCTAACTTCTTAATAAGTACCTTGTGCTGTGTAATGAATTCATCCGGGTCATCGCATGGGAATTCATTAAAGCTTCCATAATTATTCTCAATCTGGTTAATACCATGTGCGATACTTCCCTCAAGTCTATTAAGAAGTGCTTCCTGTGACTCAAGCTCTTCCCTTACAGAATCACTGCTCTTCACAAGATTATTAAGAGCATCCTTGGCATTCCTTAACTGCTGTGAACCTGCTGCCATAATCTCACCGGCTTCATACTTTGCCTTAATATCGTCAAATGTATAACCTCTGTACTCTATTGCATCACGACATTTGTTCATAGATGCAGACAGATGGTTCATCAGCGCCTGCTTATCTGCAAAGTCACTGTTCTTCTGTGAAAGTGCTGTCTTTAATCCGGTGAATCTGCTCTCTATTTCATCCTTATCAAGACGGTATGTATCGTCATCGATTTCTATTGAAACATTTTCATCATAATAAGGTGCGTACTGCTCCTCCCATGACTTAATGATTTCATCATATGCCTTTCTTGTACTGTCCTCGAAATCTCTCGCGGTATCATACTCAGAATTAGCAGAAGCTGCTGCCTCCTCGCACTCATATATGCGGTTTCTTGCACTGTCCACATCAGCCTTCAGTCCCTTTAAGCGCTCATACTTTTTATCTATAGAAATATTCATCTCCATAATACGCGAGAGCCGGCTGCATGCTGTTTCCTTCTCTTCTATATCATCTCTTGTCTGTGCGAGGTTCCTTGAAAGCTGCTCTTTAACCTCATTTAACACACTTCTCTTTTTCTCAGCCTCAATAATTGCAGCCTCGCTGTCAGCAATCTTTAATCTGATTGCTTCTGCCTCGGACACATCCACCTTTCCAGACACAGCATTATATACAAGTGCAAATGTATAATCATTCCACACAAGCTCCATTCTGTCGGCCAGCTTTCCTGCCTGCGCCTTATGCGACTCAAGCTCCTCCTGTGCAAGCTTAATCTGTGTCTCAAGCTTTGCCTCATCACGCAGGAACGACATATCCTTTAATGCGAATACAATCAGGTCTTTGTTAATCTCTAACTTAGTATCAATAAGCACCTGCTCGCTTATAACAGGATAAGCAGCCGCACCCTTGCCAAAATCCTTAAGCATCTCATCTGCTTTGATTCTCTCGAAATCGTTCTTTATTATAAATGCGTACTCAATGAAAGGTGTTCTCTTTAATACATCTCTTTTCTGTCCTGCATTCAGGGCTGCAAACCACTCATGTCCCTCAACAACATCTGAACCGTACTGGCTCTCAAGGTATTCCTTAAGCCTGTCTCTTTCAGGACTCTTACAGATATATGTTCCCTTTCTTGCATTGTCAATAAAGCTATCAAGTTCCTGGGCTGCCTTACACTCTTCTGTATATTCACTGCGCATCTTCTGGTAAGTCTCAAGAATAACCGAAAGCATTGCCTCGTCATTATCTGCACTGTATATTTCACGGATTTTGCCCATGCGCTCGTTATCAGCATTTTCAGCCTCATCAGCCTTTTCAAGCTTTTCTGACTGCTCTGTGAATATATCAATAAGTGCTTTATTGGCAGATATTGTCTCATTAAGTGACATTAACTGCTGCTGCACATCATTGAATTTTTCGGACATTCTTGTCTCTTCATTCTTTAACAGTTCTTTATCCCTGAATGACTTATCATATTCTTCAGACGCATTTTCACATACGACAGTTCCTGCCTCTGATAAAGATGCTCCAAGCTGTGCCTGTAATTCCTGTATCTCATTCTCAAGATTATCAGAAAGACTGCCAAGACCTGCCGCCTCTTTGTCAGCATTTCTAAGGTTATCCTTAGACTCTGATAATCTGACTTCCAGAGCCTTAACACGGTTAGCTGCTATATCAAGCTTTTCCTTAAGTCTTCTGGTCTCTGTCTCATAGAATTTTCTGTAACCTGCAGCAAGTATCTTTAACTCTGCTGTTATATCCGTATCTTCTCTTAATCTGTTATCTATCGCAATCTGAAGTCCTTTATAAGACTTCTCGTATTCTGCATAATCTTTATAATCACCCGCAGACTCCATCAAAGAAAGCTTTCCTCTTGCCTCTTCAATTGCAGCGTTCTTGAGTTCAAGTGCCTTTCTTGTCTCATTAACAAGGCTCTCAACTCCTGCCATCGAATTCTTTTCAGACATAACCTCTGCAACTGCTATAGCTTCCTTCTCGTGTGCAAGCTCATCATACATCTTAGTGATAAGGTCATCCTGACTCTTAAGTTCCTTATCCTTCTTATCACTTTCCCGCATAGCAACAAGAAGCAGGTCATATAGCTGCTTCTCTATTTCTTCTTTTCTGTTGTAAAATGCTTCATATGTCGACAGATATTCTTTAAAACTGTCGATAGCTGCAATCTGGCTGTCATATGCTCCAAGCTGTGAGTGTTTCTTTGAAAGCTCCACTAACTTGTCCTTAATATCCATAAGAGTCTGAGCCATCATGCCCTCATCATTATCAACTGACAGCTTGTTATTGAAGGATTTCTGGATAATCTCCTCTATAAGCAGATCCTCAACAACCTTACGGCTTGTCTTATAATTTGACTCGAAATATGTTCTTACATGTCCCTCTGTCTTGTTAATTCCACGCACAATTTCCCATGCACTCTCATATATTCCGTAGTTGCTTATGAAGCTCTGGTAATCACCTTTTCTGTCAAATATCTTAACAACATATTTGTACCCGCCCTTCTCAAGGTCACGAAGATAAGCCTTAAGTCCGTTATATGTAATTCTCTCTCCATTACTTACAAGTGGAAGATTCTTAATATCGTTATCGCCAAACTCCCTGTAGAATATGCAGTAATTAAAGTATTCAACACTTGCTGTCGGTGCAGCTGTCTGTTCCTGTCCATCCTGATTCTCATCGTCTGTGCCTCTTCCCTTTCTTGCACAGAAACCAGTTGTCATGAACCTAAAACCATCCTTCTGATAACATGGATCTAACTTCCACTCAACCAAAGAATGAATACATGTATTACCGCTTCCCTGTCTGAAAAGCTTCTCAATAGGCTGCTTGTCATCAAGTGTGCAGTTAGGAAGCATATTCTGCATAAGAAGCAGCATAAGCAGACTCTTACCACCGCCATTGGCAAGGTCATATATAGTATTCTGGCAGTTGAAGCGCATCACGAAATCGTCGTACACCTGTGTACCGAAATTATATTTAACATTATTAACTCTGATTCTGTTAATCTGTGGCATCGCGTCCTCCATTCATAAGTTCGGCAAATCGTCCTCTGTAATCATCAAAATAATTCTCTATAAGACTTCTGAATCTGTCTGTCGGATAATATCTGTCCTGACTCTCAACTAAAAGTTCCTGCGCAACGCAGAAATTAAGCACAAGCTTTACCATACCCGACTTTGAATTTCTTGCTGCTCTCGCTCCTGTCTGATCCTCTACTGTTGTCACCGGAAGCTCGTCCCATGTAAGTGCTATCTGCTTAAAGCTGTTCTCCTCAACCTCATCAAGCACAAGCCCTGTGCTCTTATCGACAATACCACCTGTTGTCTTATCAACATTTTTAATGATGTCCTCAAGTCTTATGAACTCAGCATAAGTTGAACTCATTGTATCTGAATAAAACTCTGTTATTATGTTGTAGATTATGAAATACGCAAGATATAATTCTTTATTAACTCTTAACCCAAGTACATTTCTTAATTCCTCGTTGGAATATCCAAACACCCTGTTATTATCACCTGCACTCACATACAGACCATTGTTATATTCATATATGTTAAGATTAAGTTTCTTAAGTGACATATGAACGATGTCATACACTTCTGCATTATTATTGTATTCCTGATAAAGAGCTGCATTCTCGCCCCTCTCAGACACATTTTCCCCTGTGATAAGCTTGGAAACTATGTCCAGCGCCTTATCTAGATTTCTATTCTCCATGTGCTTCCTTTCGTACCAATTCAACATCTGCCATCATACAGTTATCCGACAATATAACCTGCCCGCCAAGCCCTTTTCTTATTGCAAATGTAAAGCTTTCCGTATCTTTAAAGCCTTCCCCTAAGTATGCATCAAGAAATGTATCTTCTCCCGCATCACCGCCAAGCTGGTACTCATCCTTCTGGCACAGATTAACAAAGAAAGAGAAGAAATCTGCATTTCTTAGAATCTGCTCACCATACGCCCTCTTCATTGCATCTGCAAACTGACCGAGTGTTATAATGTCCGATTTTTTCAAACACACAATGAGATTTTTCATAAGGAATACATAATTATCCTTAATTCTCTTTTCTTCAATCTCATCTGCGAATTCAATATCTTCCGGTCTTTCGTTGCTTATAAGCTCTTTCTCCTCATATCTTGGAGGCTTCACCATAAGCGCATCATCAATGCTTATCAGGTCAAATGTCTTTCTTATGTTCGGCTTTAGAAGCGGACTTAACATTGTGACTAATATATCTGCATTGTCCCTCTTAATCATATCTGAAAGTGCCGATGTGAAATCCATATGGCTTCTTAATCTGCCAAGCTTGGCGCGTCTTACTGCGTCATCGGTCATCTTCTGCATTTCTGTACAATCCTTTAACAGCTCGCTGTGCCTGTTCATTGCCTGCTTAAGCTGAGTCTCAAGACTGTATATTTCGTTCATCGTCCTGTAATAGCCTTCGCCTGTGCTGCCCGATGCATTAAGCTTCTCAATTGATTTTGCAATAAGGTCACGGTTCTTCTTAAAAAGCTTTTCTTCATCATCAAACCATTTCATTCCTGTCTTGACGAATTCCTCATAAGCCTCTATTCCTGCAAATACATCGCCCGACAGAATTGTCAGCACTTCATTCTTCTTTAACTTAAGACGGTTGACCTCTTCGTTAATTCTTTCAACCACTTCAACTCCGCCACGGAAGTTCTGTGAATTAATCATTTTTTCAAGAAGAAGCTGGGATACGCTTATCCTGCTCTCGTCCTTGATTTCCTTGGTATCAAGATAGAATTCAATAGCATCAGGGCTTATCGAATACCACACGGTATTGTCTCTTATAGAACTGTCTCT
>ERZ1027044.1273-NODE-1273-length-9913-cov-3.698316_pt1 | contig 9913 bp, 8 predicted proteins | sample MGYA00519433_ERZ1027044 | MGnify/ENA primary metagenome ERZ1027044 (study PRJEB26926, sample SAMN06164589) | human gut metagenome | biome: ENVO:00009003; feature: ENVO:2100002; material: ENVO:00002003 | host: Homo sapiens | place: USA | collected 2012 ... | reverse complement strand
GAGATAGGAGTCCGTCTCGTGGGCTCGGAGATGTGTATAAGAGACAGGTTCCCTGCTGTAATACTTTTCCAGGCGATGCCGTATGCTGGATCAAACCGTCTCCCAAGTCTTCTTCCTGGAATCTGCCTGGATACTGGACCACATGGTCTTTCCAGTTCACAAGTTCTCGCATTATTCTTCAACCTCCCTTTCGCTGATTTCCAACTGGCAGATATAATAAAAGCCCTCTGCTACGGAATCCATCTTCAGGGATTCCTGCTTGGAGAGCCATAAATCATTATTTGTATCATACAGTTGGATTTCTGTGACGGTAGCTGCGCCAGTGGATGCTGTCTCAATCTTGAACATAATTTCCACAAGCCCGTCTCCGGTCACTTCAACAGATTCGATCTTCGCTTTATGATAAGTCGAACCAATCTTGTACTTCGCATAGGCAATCGTGCGCTTCGTGTAATCCCGGTAGCCCTGGATTGCCTTGCTTGTCAGTAGCTTCATCTGCCTACCTCCTCTTCTTTATATCTCAAAGGTGTCTCCACAGAGTCGGTATCTTACCTGATACGATTCTGTAGTAACCTCTGGAGCCACGCCTTTTTCAGATTCCGATGCACCGGTGGATATTCCCGGTCTGGTTCCGGTTTCTGTGTTTCCGGTCATCCCATATACAGCTTGCGTTGCTTCTGTCTCAGGAAGAATTTCTGTATCTGCCGCTACTTCCTTCATCCTGATACTCACGACCGGTTCTGTACCGGTCAGCTTGTTCTGAAATTTGTATCCTTCTCCGCCAGCATCTGCCTGAATCTCCGTTGCGGAATATACTGCTTGCTTCTGGATGTCAGGATATGTTCCGGTTTCCATGCTTTCACTAGCTTCAGGATAATTCGCCAGATACTTTTCCGTATGCCCTTCGATGTCTACAGCTCCATCTGTGATTTTCAGCCCCATGCTGGTTTTTGGATATTGACCTGCTTCTCCGGAATTTCCAGACATCGGTGCCACACTCTTGTAGCCTTCGGCAGACGGCAAAATCTGTACTTCAGCATCTACGATCCGGAGTCCTGTGCTTACCATCGGGACCGTTCCGCATTGTGTGTACTGATTCTTCCACCTCTGCGTTCTTCCACATATTTCTATCCTGGCAAGAGAAGTGAAGCTGAGGGTAAAAGCCACATGTGACTGCTTAATATCTTTCAGCTTCTTAATAGCCGCAGCGACATCCACCGCATTATCCCCGGATTCCAACTTTACAGTAAACGTGTTTATCGGACCGGATTCGTCATCCACATGCGCTTTACGACCTGTGATATTCTCCAGAATCACTTCCATGCGATACGGATTCATCGGGGAGCGTTCATCACGCTTGCTGTAGATGCTTCGCCTGCGTTCTTCAAGGGGCATCCCCTCCCGTACCGGCAATCCGTATTTCTGTTCGTGGTATCGTAGTCCCCATGTAGCTGTTTCCGGGAATGCTTGATAAGGCAATTCTTCTATGAACTGTCTGGCTTCATCCATTTCCAGACCCATAACCTGAAAAATCCATTTCCCGACATAGGACTTGTCATAAAATCCGCCAGAGTCTACCGATTCAAGCATCCTCTTTGCAGACTCACTGGTTGGGAAGTTTTCTAAATCCATACGCTCACTTCCCTTCTATGAAAACGTGACTTCATCCGTTTCCGGATATTCGTCCTGATCCAGCGTGATGTTGTCTTCTACTCCGTTCATCTTAAAGTCTGTAAAATCCAGAACGCCCGGCAGATTTGTGAGCAGAGCATGTACCCGATTGTACAGAACCACATTTTCAAGCTTTGCTGCCGAATAGTATTTCATAACCGCATCCTTAAAGTTCGACTCTACCTGTTCGAGATTGGTGGTGCTGTCATAAGACAATCCGGTGCAGGAATAGCTTATCATCTTCGTGTCTGCCGCAACCACAGTCAAGTCGGCGCTTCCTGTCGGCATGAGCCTCTTTTCTCTGTCGTTGGGAGAAACAATGTGGTCGTACACCGCTTGAACCAGCCGTTCATTTGCTGGTCTTCCGTTGGAGTCCACCAGGACTAACTTCACAGTCCCTGGTCCATTCCATGTTGGCACCACGATGCAATCTCCGATGCCGGTAACTTCCTTTGCCCACCTTTTATAGTCAGAATCATTCCCGATGTAGGAGGTCCCCTCGGATGAATAAGCCTCCATGATTCTTTCACGATATGCTTCATTACCTTCTTCATCCGTTCCTCCGGTAATATCTTCTTCATTGTACAGTTTGGTGATTCCTTCAATCGGCGTAGACATCAGAATGACCGTATCTGCTTTTGTGTTCGATGCAATACCTCCAACTACCGCTGTGACCGGTACTGTGACCTTTCCTTCCTCCGGTATCGTTACCTCTTCATTTGTAACAAATTCGATGGATGGTCCCACGTCTGTTGCCGGTGTGCAAACTATGAATCCTGAAGCGATTCTGGTTTCTGGAACGCCCTCAAAGATAACATTACCGCTGGCTTTGTTGGCTTCTTTCCTAGTAACGCCCTTCTGTCTGCCGTGATAGTCCAGCCATTCATCCCAAGCCCACTGCGGGAACATCAGCATAAGCGTCCGTACCAGATGGAACTGGATCAGTTCTGATTTTTCGTATGCGGTCGGCATTGTAAAATCATACGGGAATCCTCCGGGCATATCGTCTATATCAGCAGGAAGATTTTCCATCATCCGATCCTGTATTTCTTCCGGCGTGCAGCCTGACACAAAATCAGGGGCTACAAATTCATACTGTTCTGTTGCCACTTTTCTCACCTCCTTGCACGGTTTTCTATGGTTACTGATAAGGGAAATTCTTCCCAGTCAATTCCTTTCACGGTAAAACTGCAAAACAGTTCGTCACCATTCCAGGTAAACTCAAATTCCCGAACATATTCTGTACGGGGATTTACAAGCAACGCTTCTGTGATGGTTCGCTCTACGGCAGATTCCACCGCAGCGTTTGTTTTTTCTTTCAGAGCCGACTCCATCTCTGTCCCGATGGAATCCGGATAGGCAAGGCAAGCCCACCGCTCCGTGTTTACCACTTTCACGCACCAGACACGGTAAGCATCCCGCCCGTCACATTCCATAAGCTGATTCGCCCCATTACGGACAAAATCTCCGGCTTCCAGGTTCCACGCAACGCTCGGCTTATATTTTTCATCGTACTGCTCCGATTCCTGAATCAACTCCGGAACCTCTACAGTAGGAAATAAATAATTTTCTGACATCCCGCACCTCCCTACAATCTGCTGGCAGGAACGATGACATCAATGACAGTTACTTCGTTCTGGACCCACGCCACCAGCACACGGTCCCCAGGCTTTACTGATGGCACAGGGATTGTGTGGCTATGATAGCCATTTCCGGACTCATGCCCTCCGTGTTCCCCTCCGCTTGTTCCGATGGATAAACCGCCAACATGTCGACACACTGTATAATCTGACTTCGGTATCGGCAAAGGGAATGTGTTAGTCTTCAAACTGTAGTCTGCTTCGATGCTTCCATAGTCCAGAACAAGCGGGGATTCGCTTTGCTTCGACATTCTCTGTGCCAGAACTTTTCCGAGTTTACTCGCCCCCGGATTTCCCTGATACGGCATATTACCTCACCTCCTGTTATTCAAATGTGCCGTCATCTACCCAACCATACACATTGCTTCCACTGTCTACATGAATCAGATGCCAAGGATGGGCTTTTCCGGAACCGTTCTTTATGGTTATCTTCGCCTTTCCTGCCCTGGCGTTATATCCTTTTGCGTCCGGATAAGAGGAAACATAATGTGTTCCTCCCTTAAAATTCACGATGTCTCCGACATTATAGGACTTCGGTGCTGACTGATGGTTCTGCACTACAGGCTCCGCAACCGCCTTCTTCAAATCCATCGTCATTGACATGCTGTCCGCATCATGCCGGATTCCCTTCACGAAATAATAATCATTCAGAGTCCCAGCAGTAATATGAACCAGATCCCCTTTTCGCACAAAAGGAATATCCGGAGACTGCACTTTGATTTCTTCATCAACCTGTCCTTTATCGTTGATGATGTCCTGTGCCGCAGACTGAGCATCGCTTACGCTGTCATCTTTTCCACGGACATATATCTTCTGCCTGATGCCGAACTTGGTCTGCCCGTTTACCACAGCTTCTACGCTGGAGCGCCCATCATCGTCTTCCTGACCGATAACCTTTACCCTGGTAATCATTCCGGATGTACTCATTTTGTGGGAAACTTGCTTTGTATTATCCACCTCAAAATGATATACGGTCTTGTTGCTCCCCCACTGGAGGACGCTGACCTTCCCTTTTGCAGCCCGGATAAAAGCATCGCCGCCGCCTTTCTTTTTGGCATCATCCAGAATATCCAGCAGCACATCCGCCAGGGATTCTGTCTTATATGCCAGTTTCCCATGCGTAACATCCGGACCGTCATACTTCTCTGTCGGTATCTGCCAGTTATCAAATATCTGAGTGATTGCCGACTTTGTGCCAATACCGGAAGAATAATAGATAAGGTCCTGACTCTCTTCCAGATTGTAAAGTTCGTCATAGCATGTAATGTCCACCTTGTCTTTACTTCCGGACAGGAGCGGCTTCCAGTCTGTAACATATCCCCTCGCCACTTCTTCATCTATGGAGCCGTCAGTAGCAAAAACGCCGATCAGACATCCCGGCTTTGCCAGGGATGATATAAGACCGGCGCTTGTTTTTTCATTTTTTGCTGTGAAGGAAATTCTGACAGCCAGTTCTCCGTCATTCTCTTCCCATCCAAGGTCTTCTACAAATTCCTTGATGTTATACTGCTTCTTGTTTTCCGTCATTACCACCAGACGGTACTTGATTTTCGATATATCAATCATGCAGCACCTCCGTTATGGTAATGTCAAAACAGTTCCCGGATAAATCCAGTGTCCGTGGTCACTTCCTCTTCCTCCTCTGCGGCTGTTTGCCACCGATTCTATGACAGAGGCATTGGCATCATATAATTTTGTCCAGTTGCTTCCTCCACCGAGTTTTCTGGAAGCAATTCCCCACAGGGTATCTCCGCTTGCGACAGTGTAGGTTTTCTTTGGCGCTGGCGTAGGACGTGGAACCGTCTTCTTTACGAATGCTGCGATTTTCAGTTCAGATGTGGTGTAGATTTTAAGTTCTTTGTTGATAACAAAGCTGATGGAGTAATCTATGTTTCCAAACGCTCCCGTCTCCACCGGTTCAAACTCGCTGATTGTCACATCGTAGTTGATAGTGGTTTCCGTAACCATAAGTCGAAGAACCGTACCATTCTTCATCCAATCCCGGAGTTTCTTTACGCATTCTGAAGGTGCTGTCCATTCCCGGCACAGCACCTCATTTCTTTTTGATTTCCCGAAAAATACGCCATCCCAGGATATACTTTCCGATTCTGTCCCTCTTGGGATTTTCACTGCTCCTTTTCCGATAATGTCATAGCTTTGGTAATTCGTTCCAAACTTCGTTTTTACCTTTTCCGGAAGAATCGGAAACGTGAAGCTGGAATTCTTATTCTCTACTTCATTCAGGTAAATATCCATCCTCACGCCTCCCCTCTTACCGGCATATTGGAGAATACCATCTCCAGCCTTTCTGCAAGTTCGCCGCCAATTTCATCTGCGAGTTCTCTCATGTGTGCACGGACAATTCTGACAACATCCGCTTCATTTCCACTACTTCCGTTGATCTGGAAGGTTGGATTCAATGTTACATTTACAGATACCTCCGTCTTTCTTCCTCCATCTTCCTGATCCGCTTTAACCGGGACATCATTCGCGTCAGAAATATCTTCTGTAATGCCCTCTGAGAACTCGTTATTGCCTCGTGGTGCTTTTGAAAGAGTTTCGTTGATATAATTTAAACTGTCGCTATTTTGCAATGGATTTGAGCTGTATCTGACGTTTCCGATCAGCCCTCCTTCTGCATATTTTCTGACTCCAAGTAACTCTCCTGCTTTTTCCCACAGGCTGAGTCCTCTGCTTCTCCTTTTCCCGCCAAGAGGAATGATTGCTTCCGGTCCATCTTCTCCAACCCACGACAGAATCGGGCTGTCTATGATGTCACCTTCTGCGTTGGATGCGATGCTCGCATTGACTGTTGCTGTTCCAGAGCCGCCGCCTGAGAAGCTGATTGTAGCTGACGGATTCGCTAGCTTATAGTTTGCCGTTATCGTAACCGGTGTGGTGGTGTTGAACCCCGGAGCAAAGGCTGTGTCAATCGCCGTACCGGTATTTCCTTTCAGCGTAGTAATGGCTGAGTTGATCGGTCCCATATCCGTATTCTGGATGGAACTTCCCACTCCGCTACCCACTGCCGTACCGATTCCGGAATAATCAATCGCTGCGATCTGTGACGGAAGACCTGTGCTGATATTTTCTACCAGTGGCGCATACGCACCGGACAGATCAGCCGCCGCCATCTGCTCATAATATTCGTTGGAGAACGGACCTACAAAGTCAATTCCCGAATATGCGCTGCTCATGTCTACGCTGCTGAAAGCCGCTGTGATCTGCTCCTGCATACTCTGAGGAATTGTCTCTGCCACACTGCTCATCATTTCTGTAATCGCTGCCTGTGCTTCCATACTGAGGCTGTCCAAGCCGAGCCACTGAGATGCTGTTTCCGTATCCCACGCTGTTACATCCACGCCGCTTGCCATCGCCTCATGTAGAGCCTGTTGCAGCTTTTCTGCCGTGGTTCCGGACAGTTCCGGAAGAATCCCATCCAGTTCTTCGGAGTATGCTTCCGCAATCGCCTCCAACTGAAAATTCTCCACAGTGACAGACATATCAGAGATTTTTGCGTCATACCCGTCTGCAAGTGCCTGCAGCTGTTCATCGTACTGTTCCTGAGAAATAGCGTCTTCATCTAACTGCAATTCAAGGCTGGCGATGCCAACCTTCAGTGCTTCATCATAGCTTGACGTAGCGCTCTCCACTTGTTCCTGCAATTCCGCCTGAAGTTCTGCGAATGAATCCGCATCCAGGGCGGCTCCGCTGTACTTAATTTTCAGAGCCTTAAACTCCGCTTCTGTCTGAATGTCAGCAACCTTCTGCGTAATTTCCGTAATCTGGTTCTGTAGATTGGTAATCTCTGCCTGTTCATCAAGCGTAATAACTCCGTCCTCCAGCGCCACATTTACCTTCGCTGTCAACTGTGTTCCAATGGAATCAATCTGCTCCTGCAATCCTGCGTAAGCCGCATTAAGCCCGGAGGTCATATCCACATCAGAATCCGGTTCAATCAGCAGATCAATCGCCGCTTTCGCCTCATAGTGTTTGCTCTCCACATAGTCGGCTGCGTTCTGGATCAGGGCATCAATTCCGTTCACATATTCCTGAATATCGGTATCGTCAAACTCCAGCCCCAGGCTTGCCTTCCAGTTCAGCTTATCCATATTGGAAATAGCCGACTCCATATTGCTGTACGCCTGTTCGGTCTGCTCTGACGCATCCGCAAACTTCGCAACCGCTTCAATGTTCTCTCCGAAAGTCATCTGCTTTGCAATATCCTGAATTTCCTGCATAGAGAGTTTGATATCTCCGAAATGATCCTTCAGGTTCGTCCCTACAGCTTTCTGGAATAACTGACCGAACTCCTCTGCTGTCATGCTCGTATCAGCCAGCGCATCCTTCAAATCCTGAGATTCGTACTTCGCCTGTTCTTCTGCTAGGGCAAGGGCTTCCGCCTCCTCCTGTGCAGCTTTCAGGTTTTCTTCGTATTCCTTCTTTGCACTGTCTCCCTTGATCCATCCGGCGATACCTCCGACTCCGGCTCCTATCAGAGCACCAACCGCAGTTCCAAGCCCAGGAATAACACTTCCCAGCGCTGCGCCGGTAGCTGCTCCAGCAGCCACACCTCCGACTTTCCATGCGCCGGATTCTTTATACGCAGACGCTTCTTCTTTGTTGTCCGATGTGAATCCTTTATAAAGATCCATACCGCCGCTGATAAGTGTTGCTCCTCCAACTGCTCCTCCGGCTGCTGCTCCAAGCCCCAGTGCCGACAATGCTCCGGCGGATAAGGATGCTCCGCCAGCCAGATTTCCGGCTCCCAGCTTGATTGCTGTATTTGCACCGAATCCGAGTATTCCCGTTCCGGCACCGGCACTTCCGATAATCCTGCTTCCAAGTCCAGGGACTACTGTAGTTCCACCTCCGGCTGTTGTAGTGGTCGTGCTTCCAAACAAGGTTTTTCCAACCTTGAACGCTCCCTTTCCTACGTTAAATCCACTGCCGAGTAGCGGCATACCAATTTTCGCAATCAATGCCGCAGACAGCCAGGAGGACAGATCCGCTTCTTCTCCGCCCGGAAGTATTTTCGCAGCGTTGGAGAAGATGCCTTTGATAGCCTCTGACAGCTTACTCATGATTACTTTCGTGTCAAATCCATCTGCAAATCCCTTTGCAAAAGCACTTCCGATATTCTGCCCTTCATCCAGGATTCCATCAGTATCTACACCGAGCAAGGTCAGGATTCCTCCAGAAAGAGCAGTCCCAAGTCCACGACCGAACGATCCAGCTTTTCCTACAAAGAAGTCATGACCTTTCGTGTCCCACCATTCGGAGAATGGCTGTGCAATCAGTTCATCCCAGGCAATTCCGATCTTTCCGAAAATATCAGCGTTCGCCCACTCCTCCGTGTTTGTGAACTCGTCAATCTTGTCCTTCGTTTCAGCAATTTTCTTATCAATCGCATCAAATACCTTCAGGCCAAACTCTTCTATTGCCGGCATATTCTCCTGAAGCATATCAGACAAAGCAATAATGTACGGCTTCAGACGTTCTCCCCAACTAAGCTGTACTGTTTCAATCGCGCCGCCAAGCTGTTCAAGAGAGCCTTTCAGATTATCCTGCATTGTACCAGCCATCCGATCCGCCGCACCCTGGGAATCGTTGATGGCCTCTGTCAGCTTTTTGTAATCCTCTTCGGAGGTATTGATAATTGACAACATTCCAGCCATCGCTTCTTTTCCGAAGATAGTGCTTGCCGCCGCTGTCTGTTCTGTCTCTGACAGCCCGCCGAGACTGCTTCTCAGGTTATCCATGACACCTTTCAGGGTTTTCATGTTTCCCTCGCTGTCCGTAAGGCTGATTCCATATTTCTTCATAGCAGCCGCCATGTTATCTGTCGGGGCAGCCATATTTGCCAGAGCAGTCTTTAACGCAGTTCCAGCCATACTTCCCTTTACCGCATTGTTTGACATAAGACCGAGGGCAACTGAAGCATCCTGAATGGAATACCCCATCGCCCCCGCTACCGGTGCAATATACTTGAACGCTTCGCCCAGGTCAGATACGTCTGTATTTGTGGCGGATGAAGCTACAGCCAGAACATCTGCAAATTCCGCAGTGTCCTTCGCTGTCATACCGAAAGCCGTCAGAGCATTGGAAACAATATCGGTGGTAGAGGCAAGGTCCAGCCCGTCAGCCGCAGCAAGGCTCATGATGCCGCCAATGCCATCTATCATATCCTGTACTTGCCAGCCAGCCTGTGCCATATAGGTAAAGGCTTCAGCCGACTCCGTTCCGGAGAATTTCGTCTGCGCTCCCATCTCCTTTGCCTTTGCCGTGAGTGCTTCCATTTCCTGGTTATTCGCGTTTGCCAGCGCCTTTACCCGGCTCATGGTCGCTTCAAAATCTGCGTAGGTATCTACCGTGTCCTTCAGGCTTATACTTACCCCAAGGACAGCCCCTACTTGGAAGACTGGGTTCTTTAGCAGATTGATAATTCCGCGGATCGGAGACGTTGCCAGGTCAATCGCTTTCATGGTAACATTCCATGTTTTCCCGCCTATGGTCTTCAGCCCGGTTTTCAGCTTATCCAGTATAGGAGCTGTCTCTTATACACATCTCCGAGCCCACGAGACGGACTCCTAACTCGTATG
>ERZ1027044.1263-NODE-1263-length-10007-cov-5.023312_pt1 | contig 10007 bp, 9 predicted proteins | sample MGYA00519433_ERZ1027044 | MGnify/ENA primary metagenome ERZ1027044 (study PRJEB26926, sample SAMN06164589) | human gut metagenome | biome: ENVO:00009003; feature: ENVO:2100002; material: ENVO:00002003 | host: Homo sapiens | place: USA | collected 2012 ... | reverse complement strand
ATCTACACGAGCCTTATCGTCGGCAGCGTCAGATGTGTATAAGAGACAGGTCCGTGACCCTGCCACCCACCGTGAGGTGCTGCACAATGCCATGGGCTATGCTGCTGCCAACGGCTTCAAGGTCTGTGGACTGGATTTCAGCCCCGTCAAGGGCCCTGAGGGAAACATTGAATATCTGATGTTCGTTCAGAAGAGTGATGAACCCGGTGCACTGGATGATTCGGTTGCTGAACAGGTGGTGGCATCCAGCCATTCTACGCTGGACCGCTGAACCATAATCCACAAAATCAGGGAGGGCGCGGACGATGACCGTCTACATTTCCCCAAACCCCGGCAAGGCTATGGCCTACGGCATTTCCCAGCGTGCGGCGCAGATCCTGCTGACCCATGGGGCACAGGTGCTGATGCATGACGGCCTGCAGGCCGAGTGCATGACCATGGGCGTAGAGTATCTGACCCAGAAGGAATGCCTGGAGCGGACGGATGTCATCCTGACCATCGGAGGAGATGGCACCATCCTGCACGAGGCGAACCTCTCACTGGAATACCGAAAGCCCATCCTCGGCATCAATCTGGGCCGGTGTGGCTTTCTGGCTACCTGTGAGGTCGATGAAATGGAAGCCAAGCTCTCCGCCGTAGCCCGGGGTGAATATTTTCTGGATAACCGGATGCTGCTCTATGTCCGTGTGCTGGGGGATGACAGCTGGGAGGGCCATGCCCTGAATGATGTGGTTATGACCAAGGGCCGCCTGCAGCAGGCAGTGGATTTCAGCATCTATTGTGACGATATCCTGGTGGAACATTACCGGGGCGATGGTGTCATTGTGGCAACGCCCACCGGCTCCACCGCTTATTCTCTGGCGGCAGGCGGGCCGATCCTTGATTCTCAGACCAAGGGCATCGTTGTCACGCCCATCTGCCCCCACAGCCTTGCCAGCCCGGCCATGGTTTTTGCGCAGGAGCGCAAGATCAACCTCTGTGTAGGCCAGGTGGCAGATGAAGAAGTTTTTATCAGCTGTGATGGGGATGCGGGCTATTCCGTAAAAGCCGGAGCCACCGCGGAGGTGCGGCTGTCTGACCAGGTCGTGCAGCTCATCACCTTCAGCAAGGCCGACCAGTTCCAGGCCATTGACCAGAAACTGCGCGGCAGACGATGACACAAACACAACGAAGGGAGAAGATCACATGGGACGCACCAGCCGAGGGGATAACAAAAGCAAGCAGCAGCGGCAGCAGGCCATCCTGCGTCTGATCCAGGAGAATCCCATCAGCCGGCAGGAGACCCTGTTGGAGTACCTGAGCAAGGAGGGTTTTGATGCCACACAGGCAACCATCTCCCGCGATATCCGGGAGATGAACCTTGTCAAAGCTGCCACCACCACCGGCTACCGCTATGTTTCCAGCCACAGCGAGGCACTGAACCCCAAGATGCAGGCCCGGTTTGAGACCATCTTCCATGAATCGGTTTTGGGAGTAGACTTTGCGGGCCATGTGGTGCTTGTCAAATGCTATTCCGGCATGGCCAATGCAGCCTGCGAGGTGTTTGACGCACTCAAGTGGAAAAATGTGGTTGGCACCCTTTCTGGTGACGATACCTTTCTGATTGTGGCCCGCTCTGAGCGGGACGCAAAGACCATTTGCACCGAGCTTGGGCATTACATCGGGCAGAAATAAAGGCAGGAGAGAACGAACATGTTGAGCAGTCTGCAAATTGAAAATGTTGCAGTCATCCAGAAGGCCAACGTGCATTTTGAGAAGGGCCTGAATGTCCTTACTGGCGAGACCGGTGCGGGCAAATCTATCCTGATCGACTCCATCAATGCCATTCTGGGCAACCGCACCTCTAAGGATCTGGTGCGCACGGGGGCTGCAAAAGCAGTCATCCGGGCGGCATTTGATGATGTTCCGCCTGCAGTGCTGGACAGCCTGGAAAAGGCGGGGTATGAGCGCTCAGAAGCGCTGACCCTGAGCCGTGAGATCACTGCCGAGGGCAAGAGCACCTGCCGCATCAACGGAATGCCTGCCACAGCAGCCATTCTGCGGGAACTGTGCGGTGGGCTCATCAATATCAACGGCCAGCACGATTCCGTAGGCCTGTTGAATCCGGCCCGCCATGAGGGTATCCTGGATGCCTACGCCCAGAACGGGGCGGTGTATCAGGAGTATTATGCTGTTTACCGGGAGCTTATCAAGGTCAAAAAGGAGCTGGATGCCATCATCACCGATGAGGGTGAAAAACAGCGAAAGATCGATCTGCTGAGTTATCAGGTACAGGAGATCGAGGATGCCAGCCTGACCGCAGGCGAAGAGGAGACGCTGGCGGCCCGCCGTAAGGTGCTGGCGAATGCCTCCACCATCCGGGAGCGCATCTCCCAGAGCTATGCGCTGCTTTCGGGCGGAGATGATGCTCCGGGTGCCGTTGATCTGCTGGGAGAAGCTTCCAATGCGATTGATGGTGCCGCCCAACTGGACAGCGGCCTTTCTGCTGCCTCCGGACAGCTGCTGGATCTTTATTACACCGCAAAAGACCTTTCTGCTGACCTGATCGGGCGGCTGGAAAGCTACGAGACGAATGATGCAGAGCTGGATGAGATCGAACAGCGGATGGATCTGATCTACAAGCTCAAGCGGAAATACGGTGATACTGTGGAAGATATCATCGCCTTTGGACAGCAGGCAAGGGAAGAGCTGGACCGCATCCAATTCTCTCAGGAGCGGACAGAGCACCTGCAGGCTGAAAAGCATCGGCTCTATGTACTGGCCCGGGATAAGGCAGAGGTACTGACCCAGACCCGCCTGAAAGCCTTTGAGGAGCTGAACAGGCGCATCTCCGGCACACTGGATTTTTTGAACATGCCTGGTGTCCGCATGACCCTGCGCCATACTCGCGGCCCGCTGGCCAGCCATGGCCAGGACAGCGTGGAGTTTTATATTTCCACAAACCCCGGTGAGGATCCCAAGCCGCTGGCAAAAATCGCTTCCGGCGGTGAACTGAGCCGTATCACGCTGGCAATCAAGAACGCTATGGCCGATAAGGACGCAGTACCTACGGTCATCTACGATGAGATCGACAGCGGCGTATCCGGCAAGGCAGCCAGCCGCATCGGTGAGGTGCTCAAACAGAGCGCAAAAGATCACCAGATCCTCTGCATCACCCACACAGCGCAGATCGCTGCACTGGCTGACTGCCATCTGCTTATCCAGAAGAATATCACGAATGAGCGAACCTATACCGAGATCCACCCGCTGGATACCGAGGGCAGAGTGGACGCGCTGGCGCATATTATTTCCGGTGACCATGTCACGGAGCTTTCCCGTGCCAATGCTCGAGAGATGCTGGGGCTGGCCGAGCATGAAACCGGTGATTGACAACCCTGCTGATTTGTGCTAAACTGATTTTTGTTGAAAGACGTTGAAGGGAACAAGTACCTTGTCAGTGTCTGCCCAGAGAGACCCCGGTTGGTGCAAGGGGTGTGCAGAACAGCAGGGGAAATACCTCCCGGAGTTGCAGGCTGAATGCTTTGGCTAGTAGGCTGTGCCGCATGCGAGCGTTACAAACGCAGGAGTGTATCCCATCTCTGTGGGGCGCACTCGTGAGGCCGTTTCCGTGAGGGGGCGGCAAACAGAGGTGGTACCGCGATTTTCTCGCCCTCTGCCAAATTCATTTTTGGCAGGGGGCGTTTTCTTTTGTCCTCTGCCCGACAAAACAGGAGGATAATCCCATGACCCTTTACGAAGAACTGCAGGCACGCGGTCTGGTGGCCCAGATCACCGACAATGAGATCATTGACCTCATCAACAACGGCAAGGCCACTTTCTATATTGGTTTTGACTGCACTGCGGACAGTCTGACTGCGGGCCACTTTATGGCCTTGACCCTGATGAAGCGCCTGCAGATGGCTGGCAATAAACCCATCGCCCTGATCGGCGGCGGCACCACCATGATCGGTGACCCCTCTGGCCGTACCGATATGCGCAAAATGCTGACCAAGGAGGACATTGCTCACAATGCAGCCTGCTTCAAGAAGCAGATGGAGAAGTTCATCGATTTCTCTGAGGGCAAGGCTCTGATGCTGAACAATGCCGACTGGCTGCTGAACCTGAATTATGTTGAGCTGCTGCGTGATGTGGGTGCCTGCTTCTCCGTCAATAACATGCTCCGCGCCAAGTGCTACGAGCAGCGCATGGAGAAGGGCCTGTCCTTCCTCGAGTTCAACTACATGATCATGCAGAGCTACGACTTCTACTACATGTTCCAGCACTACGGCTGCAACATGCAGTTCGGCGGCGATGACCAGTGGAGCAACATGCTGGGCGGCACTGAGCTGATCCGCCGCAAGCTGGGCAAGGATGCCTACGCGATGACCATTACTCTGCTGACTGATTCTCAGGGCAAGAAGATGGGCAAGACTGCAGGCAATGCGGTCTGGCTCGACCCCAACAAGACCAGTCCCTTTGAGTTCTACCAGTACTGGCGCAATGTCGGCGATGCTGACGTGATGAAGTGCATCCGGATGCTGACCTTCCTTCCGCTGGAGCAGATCGATGAGATGAGCACCTGGAAGGATCAGCGTCTGAACGAGGCCAAGGAGATCCTGGCCTACGAGCTGACCAAAATGGTGCACGGCGAGGAAGAGGCTGAGAAGGCCCAGAACGCTGCCCGTGCCCTGTTCAGCGGTGCTGCTGACACTGAGCACATGCCCTCCACTCAGCTGACCGAAGCGGATCTGACCGATGGCTCCATCGGCATCCTGACCCTCATGGTCAAGGCCGGTCTGGCCGCGTCCAACGGCGAGGCCCGCCGCCTGGTCGTGCAGGGCGGTGTCCTGGTGGATGGTGAAAAGGTAGCTGCTCCCACTGTCAGCTTTACCGCTGATCAGCTGAAGAACGGTATCGTCATCAAGAAGGGCAAGAAGATCTACCACAAAGTGACCCTGTAATCTTTTAGAACCAGCGTATGATAAAAGCCCGGCGGCATCCGATTTTTTGATGCCGCCGGGCTTTTTACGTTTGTGTAATGTTTATAGAGAAGGGCACTTACAGCTCAAAGGCCTTCTTCAGCACATCGTAAGCGGAGTCCTCGTTCTCACTGCGCACCAGCAGAGAAATATCCAGATCGCTGGTGGTGATGAGCAGAACCTCGATGTCAGCCATGGCCAATGCGTTCAGGGCCCGGGCAGCTACACCGCAACTGGTGACCATGTCCTCACCGAAGAGGTTCAGCTTGGAGTAACCAACGCTGATCAGCGGGGAAGCCTTGGCATCCTTGTCGAGATTGGCGGCAGAGATGGCTTTCATCACCAGCGTCAGATCGCTGGCAGATGCGGTAAAGCTGAAATCAATGTTGGTACCGTGAGGGGCACTCTGGCTGATCATATCCACCACAACGCCGGTATCGGCAAAGATCTGCAGGTAGCGGGCCAGGCTGTTGCCCTTAAACTCCACATCCTGCACACTGATCATCATCAGGCTGGGCTCAATGTTGATTTTGGAAACACCATACATAATGAACACTCCAATCTGCCCCAAAGGGCTGCAAATTCAGGCGAGCGCCAAAAACGCGCTGTTGATGTTGGTCTGTAATACGTTCTGAATGTACTCTATCCCAAAGCTGGGGTAGGCGGCCCGGACACCGTGCGCCTGCGCCAGTTCCGACGTGTAATCCCGGAAGAGGTAGGTGCGGACGTTGGATTTACCGGCATCATAGTGGGTCACGGTGGGATGTAATTGCGGGGAAGCGACAGCGCAGTGAACGCTGCCATCCGGGTCCGTCGTCTTGTTCAGTTCCAGTGTCAGGATGGCACCGATGAGCTGATCCGGTTTGCTTTGGGTGCTGAGGAAATTTCCCAGAGAATAGGCTACAAAGGTCTGTCGGCCATCCATAGAGGTCTTCCACTCGGCATCCTGCACCACATGAGGGTGCGTCCCCAGGATAACATCCGCACCCCAGTCGGAAAGCTGCTGGGCGAGGTCCCGCTGGGTCTGGGTGATTTTGTGACTGTCCTCCACGCCCCAGTGAACTCCCACCACCACGAAATCGGCCAGCTCACGCGCCCTGCGCACCTGCTGTTCCATCACATCCCGCTGGTTGGTGTAGATGACATTGGCTGTCATTGCACTGCTCTGCGGGATGCCATTGGTGTGGTCGGTGTAGGAGAGGTAGGCAATCGTCACACCGTTCACCGTCTGCAGGGGGATGGTACCATAATCGCTCTCTCCGTACCACAGGCCGGTCGTGACCACATCTTCCGGCATCTCGTCCCAGAACCGCAGCGTTGCTGCGATACCTTTGGCACCTTTATCGTAGGTGTGGTTGTTGGAAAGACTGAACACCCGGATGCCTGCCCGGTAAAGAGCCTCTGCGCATTCACCGGGAGTAGAAAAGCAGGGATAGGTGGAAGGCTCCAGTTCCTTGCTGCAAAGCGTTTCCTGGTTGATCCAGTTAACATCCTGCGCGGCATAAAAATCCAGCAGGTGCTCGTAGCAGTAGTCAAAATTATATCGCTGGCCTTCCGCTGCCCGGCGGGCTGCCTGTTTGTAGATGAGAGCATGGATCAGATTGTCCCCGGTGGCCGAAAAACGCAGTGTGGTTGTAACAAGCTGCGGTTCCGGTTCGGGCGGGGGAACGCTTTCAGCGGTCGAAGGCTCGTCCTCAAAGGGGCCAAGCACGATGCCAGGAGTCTGGAAGCGCCAGAAGCCAAAGCAGGTCAATGCCGCACCAGCCACCAGCAGCACTCCCATCATCCTCAGAAAAACGGGTTTTCGTTTTCGCCGGTTCTGCAGTTCGTGCCGCGAATGTCGTTTCGTGGATGCAGCGTGTCTTGCCTGTTCCATTCCGTCAGCCCTCCTGCCGCTCAAAATGGTGGAAGACGCAGAGACCTTACAGCTCTGCGATCATGTTACCCATATTGTACAGGCCCGGCTCCTTTTTTGCAAGATAGACAGCAGCATTTATTGCGCCATTTGCAAAAACACTGCGGGAATATGCAGTATGCTTGAGGGTGATGACCTCGTCCGGACCGCAGAACAGCACCTCGTGGTCGCCCACGATGCTGCCTCCGCGCACGGAGCTGATGCCGATCTCCTTGGGGTCGCGCTTCTGGCGCACAGAGGAACGGTCGTAAACATAATAATATGCGCCGTTATTCTCTTCATTGATGGCATCGGCCAGCATCAGGGCAGTGCCGCTGGGGGCATCCAGCTTGTTGTGGTGGTGCTGCTCCACGATCTCCACATCATAGTCTGCACCCAGAATGGCCGATGCACGCTTGCACAGCTCCGACAGCAGGTTGATGCCGATGGACATGTTGGCGCTCTTGAACACGGGCACAATGCGGGACAGCTGCACCACCTTCAGCTGCAGCTCTTCGGAAAGGCCAGTGGTGCAGACCACGATGGGCATCTTGTGTGCTTCGCAATAGGTCAGCGCTTTTTCCACAGCAGCAGGAGCGCTGAAATCAATGATGACATCGCCCTTGCCGTCCAGCTTATCCAGACTGTCGTATACGGGGATGCCGTTCTGCTCACCGTCCTGCTGGTCGATCCCGGCGACCACGCGGCAGTCACTCCGGTTTGCAATCATCTCGCAGAGGGCGTGGCCCATCCGGCCGCCAATGCCCTGAATGATAATATCCGTCATTTTTGTTTCCTCGTTTTCTGTTGTAACGGCAAATGCCCGGGAGAAACCATTTCCACCGGGCATTGTGCGTTGTTTCGTTTATTCCCGAATCAGACCTTCGGCCTCCAGTGCCTGCTCGATCTTCTCCTTGTGGGCATCACTGGGCTCGACCAGCGGCAGACGGCAGGGACCGGCCTCCCAGCCCAGCACATTCATGGCGTACTTGACAGGGATGGGATTTACTTCGCAGAAGAGTGCATCCGCCAAGGGCAGGATCTCCAGCTGCAGCTTGCAGGCAGTTTTGGTGTCACCCTCAAACCATGCCTTGCAGCAGTTGTGCACCAGCTCAGGCTTGACATTTGAGACCACACTGATGACACCCTTGCCGCCCAGAGACAGCAGGGGGACCACCTGATCATCGTTGCCAGAGTAGATGTTCAGCTCGTCGCCGCACAGCTGAGCGATCTTGGCCACCTGAGAGATGTTGCCGGAGGCCTCCTTGATGCCGTTGATGAGCGGATTCCGGCTCAGCTCCAGCGCTGTCTCGGGGGTGATGTTCAGGCCGGTACGGGAAGGCACATTATACAGGATAACAGGGATGCCGCCCGCCTCGGCCATAGCGGTAAAGTGAGCCACCAGACCTGCCTGCGTGGTCTTGTTGTAATAAGGGGTCACCAGCAGCAGGGCATCGGCACCGCAGGCAGCAGACTTTGCTGCCAGTGCACAGCCGTGATCGGTATCATTGGAACCAGCACCCGCAATAACAGGCACCCGGTGGTTGACCGTCTCGACCGTAAACTTGATGGCGGCCAGCTGCTCCTCATCGGTCATGGTAGAGCATTCGCCGGTAGTTCCGCAGATCACAATCGCATCGGTGCCCCGTGCGATCTGATTTTCAATGATGCGGCCCAGCTCATCAAAGTTGATGCTGCCATCTTCGTACATGGGGGTGATGATCGCCACCGCCGCGCCGGTAAAGACAGGATTCTTCATAGTATAAAACTCCTTTGTACGCTCCGTCAGGAACGTGTTGTTCAGTCAAAATAGCCCTTTGCCGCCAACAGCTCAGCCAGCAGCACGGCACCGCCGGCAGCGCCGCGCAGGGTGTTGTGGCTCATGCAGGCGAACTTGTAGTCAAACAGGGTGTCCTCGCGCAGGCGGCCGATGCACACAGCCATGCCGTTCTCGGTGTTGCGGTCCAGCTTGGGCTGCGGACGATCCGGCTCGGTGAAGTAATGCAGGAACTGCTTGGGTGCGCTGGGCAGGTCAAGCTCCTGTGCGGGGCCGCGGAAGTTTGCCCATGCCTCCAAAATCTGCTCCTTGGTGGGCTTCTTCTCAAAGCTTACAAACACGGCAGCGGTGTGGCCGTCAGAAACGGGAACACGGAAGCACTGCGCAGTGATCGTGGGCTTCTCGGCGTTGACGATCTGATCGCCCTCGATGTGGCCCCACAGCTTCAGCGGCTCGCGCTCGCTCTTCTCTTCCTCACCGCCGATGTAGGGGATAACGTTATCTACGATCTCGGGCATCCGGTCAAAGGTCTTGCCTGCACCGGAAATGGCCTGATAGGTGCAGACCAGAGCCTTGTTGACACCAAACTCCTTCATCAGAGGATGCAGGGCAGGCACATAGCTTTGCAGGCTGCAGTTGGACTTGACCGCAATGAAGCCGCGCTTGGTGCCCAGACGCTTGCGCTGGGCAGGGATGATCTCAATGTGGTCCGCGTTGATCTCAGGCACGACCATGGGAACGTCCGGGGTAAAGCGGTTTGCGCTGTTGTTGGAGACCACGGGACACTCAGCCTTTGCGTAAGCCTCTTCCAGTGCCTTGATCTCGGCCTTGGGCATATTGACTGCGCAGAAGATGAAATCGACCTGAGAAGCGACCTCTTCCACCTTGGCGGCATCCAGCACGACCATCTTCTTGACGCTCTCGGGCATTGGAGTGGTCATTGCCCAGCGGCTGCCAACGGCATCCTCATAGGTCTTGCCTGCGCTGCGGCCGGATGCGGCCAGCGTGGTCAGCTTGAACCAGGGATGATTCTCAAGCAGGGTCACAAAACGCTGCCCCACCATACCAGTTGCACCAACGATACCAACTTTATACTGTTTTTCCATTTCCAGCACCTTTCCTTTCAATAAAAAGCAAATTTACATCGAACACGGCTTGCAAACAAGCCGACCTTGCAATATAATAGATACTGTTTATACAGATTTTATGATAACATTGATACGGCACTCGTGTCAATCATCGGAAAGGCAAATGCAAAGCATGTTAAAAAAAGATTTTTGGTATGATTTACCCAAAGAACTCATTGCACAGGAGCCTGCAGACCCCAGAGACTGTCTCTTATACACATCTCCGAGCCCACGAGACGGACTCCTATCTC
>ERZ1027044.1262-NODE-1262-length-10008-cov-9.681403_pt1 | contig 10008 bp, 7 predicted proteins | sample MGYA00519433_ERZ1027044 | MGnify/ENA primary metagenome ERZ1027044 (study PRJEB26926, sample SAMN06164589) | human gut metagenome | biome: ENVO:00009003; feature: ENVO:2100002; material: ENVO:00002003 | host: Homo sapiens | place: USA | collected 2012 ... | reverse complement strand
CGATCTCGTCCTTCGGGGTCTTGCGCAGCTCCAGACCGAAAGCGATGTTCTTGTAAACGGTCATGTGGGGGTACAGAGCGTAGCTCTGGAACACCATTGCGATATCACGATCCTTCGGGGGAACGTCGTTGATCAGACGGCCACCGATGTACATTTCGCCCTTGGAGATCTCCTCCAGACCGGCGATCATGCGCAGGGTGGTGGACTTGCCGCAGCCAGAGGGGCCGACGAAGATGATGAACTCCTTATCCTGGATCTCCAGGTTGAAGTCGGTAACAGCAGGAGCAGTAGCGCCCGGATAGATCTTGTAGATGTGCTGGCAGCTAATCGAAGCCATAGGTCATTGCCTCCATTAAAATTTTTCTATGTTACGGCACCTTGACGGTGCACGCTCTCGTTGGTATTATAATAACAGATAACTTTGTGATATAAAATAGCATTTTATTGATTTGAGGTGTCAGATATTGCTTTATGATTGGACAAGCACCGCAGCCCTTGGCGTGGTGCGGGATATCCAGCCCAAAGAACCCCTGACCCTGACCGGCGAGGGGTTGTGGGTCTGCCTGATCTCCAGCGGCAGATGCACTGCCAGCCTGACCGATGCCTCGCCCTCCCCGGCAGGCAGCGCACTGATCCTGCCGCCCCAGAGCGCGGCGGCGGGCCATCTGGTGCTGAGCCGTGCCCCGTTGACTCTGACCCCGGAAGGGGAGAGCCACCTGCTCTGCATCCAGTTGACCGGGCAGGCGGCGGTGCAGTTCCTTGCCGGGCTGACGGAGCTGCCGTTCCTGGCCCGGGGCGAGACCTGCCCCGCCGCCGCAGAGCTGCTGGGCCGCCTTGCCGCCGAGGCCGATACACCCCGCAGCCGGGCTGCCAGCCAGCTGGCCTTTGCCCTGCTCTGTGAGCTTGCGGGGGCCGACAGCGCCGCCCCGCCCCTGCCGCCGCTGGTGGAGGCCGCCATTGAGGATATCCGCCAGAACTACGCTGGCCTGTACGGCGTGGAGGAGCTCAGTGAGCGGCTGGGAGTCTCCAAGAGCCACCTTGTCCGCACCTTTACCGCCGCCGTAGGGGTGCCCCCGGGGCGCTACCTGACCACTGTGCGGGTGGAAGCTGCCATGCGGCTGCTCCTGCACCGGGAATACACGCTGGATGTCATTGCCAGCCTGTGCGGCTTCTCAGGGGCCAACTACCTGTGCCGGGTGTTCAAAAAAGAGACCGGCCAATCCCCCGCACAGTGGCGGGCCTTGGCCGGTCAGACAGCGCGGCCCCTCAGCCCGGCGGAAAGCCAGCGGGAGCAGGCACTGTATATTTAAAATGTTCAGGAGCCGGGGCAGCACCCGGCTCTTTTCCGTGGAGGCGCTCAGCTGCACACAGACTGCGGGCGCTTGAGCAGGAACACCGTCAGGGCCAGCGTGATGGCCTCGGCGGCGGGGAAGGCCGACCACACGCCGTTCATGCCGAACAGGGCGCTCAGGATCAGCGAGCAGGTGACGATGGCGGCCACGCCCCGGCTGACCGAGGTAATGGTGGCCTCGGTGGGGCGGTTGACCGCACCCAGATAGCCCGCCGCAACAATATTGCAGCCTGCAAAGAAGTAGCCCAGGAAGTAGATGCGCATACCGCTGTGGGCATATTCGGCCATCAAAGCAGAGCTCTCGCTGTTGAAGAGGGCAACAAAGGTATCGGTAAAGCCAAACACGGCACCGTACAACACCGCCGCCAGCGCCAGCGCGGTGCCGCAGCCCAGCAGAAGCAGCTTTTTTGCCCCGGCCATCTCATTTTTGCCGTAGCACTGGCTGATCAGCGGCTGGGCACCCTGGGCCACGCCGTTGAAGATGGCTGTTGCCACCAGCGCAAAGTTTGCCACCACGCCGTAAGCGGCCACGCCCACGTTGCCCGCCAGCCGGAGCAGCAGGAAGTTGAACACAGTGGTGGTCACGGCAGAGGAGAGCTCCCCGACAAAGCCGGAGATGCCCAGCTGGCAGCTCTGCACCAGCAGCCGGGCCGAGGGGGCCTGCCGGACAAAGGTGAGCGTGTTGCTCTTTTGAAAGAAGTGGCGGCTGCAGATGGCGATGCTGAGCACCGGCGAGATGGCCGTTGCCAGCGCCGCGCCGGGCAGGCCCAGCCCCATGGGGAAGATGAAGATGTAATCGAACACCACATTGAACAGGCTGCCGCTCAGGGTGGCCACCATGGCAAGGGACGGGTCGCCGTCGTTGCGGACGAAGGCCGAGAAGATGTAGTTGCACATGAAGAAGGGCGTGAACAGCAGGAAGATGCGGGTGTAGTTCAGGCCCAGCGCCACGATGTCCGCATCGCCGCCCATGAGCTGCAGAAGCGTGCCCGGGCAGAACGCGCCCGCCAGCATGAACGGGATGGCGATCAGGCAGGCACAGAGGATGGCGTTGGAAAAAAACCGCTGCGCCCGCGCCTCGCCCTGTGCCTGCAGGATGGCGTACCGGGTGGCCGCACCCAGACCGATCATCGAGCCGAAGGCAAAGATCAGGTTGTACATGGGCAGGCAGAGGTTCAGCAGGGTCACGCCGTCGGTGCCCGCCGCCTGGGCAATGAAATAGGTGTCGGCCAGAATATAGCACGATGTGCCGATCAGACCGAAAATATTCTGCGACACATACTTGAAGAACTGCTTTGTCAGGTTCATGGAAGCTTCCTTTCCGCAGGGAGAATAGGGGAGTGAAACGTAAAAACGACTACTACTATATCATAAAACTTGGCATATTTCAACGAAAAAGCGAGAAAACACGCCATCATTCCCCAAACGGAACACTTCTCCCCGGGGCGATGCTGCTATCCGAAAATGTCATACAAACACTGTCGCTTTTGTGCAACTTGCCAAAGATGGTTTTGGGTTATTGACAAAAAAAAAAAAAAAGTTTTATGATTTTTGTGTAAGATGCCACATAAAAACAGAAGAATCGGCAAACCAGTCGAAAGGCTGCGACGCAAAGCTACAGGGCCTGTAATATGGCAGCCAGCCGCACTTTCTCAACCATACCGCACATGGGCATCACCTCAAGGGGCGGTAGATTCCCAAAGTACAAAACGCAGAGCGTTGTACCAGCCATTTGGCCGGTGCGGCGCTCTTTTTGCTTTGTGCGGGCATAGTTATATTTTGGGAGTAATTCATAAAAGGAGGGCTTTTTATGAAAAAGCGGTTCGTCAGCTTGTTACTGGCGATTAGCATGATATTCTCGCTGATGCCCGTAAGCGCTGTAACGGCGTTTGCGGAGAGCGAGAACGGTGGTGAAGTTACAACTGTTGACAGTGGCTATTGTGGCGCTGATAACGGTGGCGAAAATTTAAGATGGACGCTTGACAACAACGGCGTTTTGACCATCTCCGGCAGTGGTGCAATGAAGGACTATACTTGGGATGAAAACGTGCGCCTGGACTGGTATGTAAGAAAAAAGGACATTCGATCCGTTGTACTTGACAATAGGATTACCCATATTGGTGATTATGCTTTTGACAAGTGCACCAACATAGAAAGCGTGAGATATACAGGCTACACTGGCAATGCAGGTGTCGCATTACCGGAGAGCGTAACCACAATTGGCGTGCATGCTTTTAGTGACACTGGGGTAACGGGGACGCTGAAACTTCCGGAGCATTTGACTGAAATCGATAGTTCTGCTTTTTATCATTGCGGAAAACTGAACGGAGAACTGAAACTGCCGGATACCGTAAAGGAAATCGGAGGATTTGCCTTTAACAGTTGTGGTTTTACAGGGAAACTGGAATTACCAGCCAGCTTGGAAAAGATTGGAAACGATGCTTTTGAATCTTGCAGCGGCCTGACAGGAAAACTCACTTTTCCGAGCAAGATGAATGAGATTGATTTTAGTATTTTTCACGAAACAGGGATAACCGAGGTGGTGATTCCGAGCAGCATAAAGACGGTTCGTGATTTTGCTTTCGATAGCTGCATGAACCTGAAAAAAGTTTATCTGCCAACAGAGATTCCCAAGATTTACAATAGAGCTTTTAGAGGCTGTGATAATGTAAAATTCTATTACCCTGCTTACAAAGCTGACTGGATGACGCAGACGAGTAAGTTCCTTGATAGCACTTTGAATGCCGACAAGGATGCAGTAAAGCCGTCTGAGGTTAATACCTGGCGGCCTATCTGCTACTATGTTGACGTAACATTTGATGCTGGCAGCGGTAAGTTCCAGAACGGTGAACAGAAGCACATTGTAAAGGGCAACGAAAACGAGCTTTACCGTACCGAAAACCTAACCGAGGCTATGGTAACGGCAATTGGAACTCCGAAGCAGAGTGGTTACCACTTTGCAGGTTGGAGCTTGAAGCAGAATGGCAGTGTTGACGATGTGCTCCCGGTTGCAGACGGTTACATGACAATTGCCGACAACGGCAAGAATGATTTTGGCGGTGTTGAAGATGGCATGACACTGTATGCCGTGTACACATCAGCCGCCAGCGTGAAAATCAACGGCATTGATGGAGAAGCTACTGCCATTAAGGCTGGCAAGGAGCATGAGTTTACCCTGACTGGTAAGGAGAACACTGACACAGGAGCAACTGTGACCTTGGAATTGAACGACAGCACCAATGCAAAGTTGGAATATTACAACAGCACCACGGAAAAGTGGCAGGAAGTGACGGATGCCTTTAACGTTAGGGACGTGAACGGTATGAGTTTCCGTGTTGCTGTTCCCAAGAATGCTGACGATGCAACCGTGACCCTGACTGCTGTTGTGAAGGATGCCAAAGGCAATGAAATTGAGGATGGCGGCGACAGCAAGACCTTTAAGGTAAACAAATATGTAAATGCCAAGGTTACCATTACCGACCTTGATGGTACTACTGTGAAAGCCGGTGAAGCACAAAACTTTACCGTAAATGTTACCCCCAATGACGATGCAAACACTGGTGCAAAAGCAAAGATTACAGTAAGCGGTGCAAATGCAGATGCTGTTGAGAAGATTCAGTACAAGGACGGCGAGACTTGGAAGGATGTGCCGGGCGAAGGTCTGAGCATTGATGAAATCAACAACACTGAGTTCAAGCTCATTACCAAGGCTGACGCAAATGACGGTGATGTAACGATTACCGTTACTGCAAAGAAGGCTAATGGTACTGAGATTGACAAGAAGGTCGCAGCTGTTACCGTAAAGAAGCATGAAAATGCTGCCGTTACCATTGACGGCCTTGATGGTACTACTGTGAAAGCCGGTGAAGCAAAAGAATTTACCGTAAATGTTACTCCCAATGACGATACCATTGACAAGGTGACCTTTGGCACGACCAGCGGCGAGGTACAGTGGAGCAGTGATAACGGCACCACTTGGACAACTGTGCCTGGTGATGTGGATTACAGCGACCTGACCGGAAAGCAGTTCCGTGTTGTGCCTGCCGCCGATGCAGCAAATGGCACTGTAACTGTGACCGTTACTGCAAAGAAAGCAGATGGCACGGAAGCCGCCAAGAAAGATGCAAGCTTTACCGTGACCAAGAAGGAAGAGCCTGTTACTCCCGGCGGCGGCAGCACTGGCGGCGGTGAGAACCCGGGCGAGAACCCTGGTAGCGGCAGCACGACACCGAAGCGTAAGCTGGAGATTGCCGATGGTACCCTGACCAGTGTGACGGTGAAGGATGAGAACGGCAATCTGAAGGATATTACCGATACCATTACCAAGGATCTGGATGGAAAGTATGAGATCCCTGTAGGTGCCAAGGTGACCGTTACCGCAAAGGATGCCCCCGAGGGCATGAAGTTTGGTGAATGGAGCATCAGTGATAAGACACTTCTGAGCGACCCCGATGTTCCTTCCACAGAAAAAGACCTGATCTTTACCATGCCGGACAATCCGGATGGAGTGAAGCTCAGTGTGGTCTATCTGGAAGAAAGCATCGGCGAGGAGCCGAATCTGGTGGAAAAGGGCGCTCTTGCCGGCACGGTAGTTGTTGGCAGTGCAGCGCTGTTGTACCAGGGCCACATGCTGGGTACTGAGTTGTACCTGCGGTATCTGCTGCCCCACGGGGCCGTTATCCCGCAGAACCGTGCGTGCTGCTGTGGCAGGATGCCGAAAATCCGGAACCTGTCAGCACCACTCTCTACAGCGATATAAGCGATGAGGACAGCGCGATTCAACAGGCTGCCCGCTGGGCCGTGGAGAATGACCTGATGGAGCAGCTGGATGCGGAGGAACATCCCGACCACTTTGATCCATTTGTACCTGTGACTTTCTCTGATTCTATCCGTGCATGGAAAAAGGCGCAGGAGCTGAAGAAATAACTTAGCCATCCTCTTTTAATATCCCAAACTGGAAATGCCGCTCTGGGCTGTAAAGCTCGGAGCGGCATTTCTGGTTAAAAAGGGAGCACGGCAGGCCGGATTTTATATAATAGCGCCGTGGTTTTTATTGACAAGCTCCCGGCTTGCTATTATAATAGAACAGTCATAATAGCATTCGTGCGCGGCTTTGCGGCTGCGTCAATCCAATAGACAAGGAGAAGATCCAAAATGGCACAAGAAATCAAGATGTCCGCTTCCGGCCTGAAGGCGATGCAGGACGAACTGGAATACCTCAAGACGGTCCGCCGCAAGGAGCTGGCCGAGGAGATCAAGGAAGCCCGCAGCCACGGCGACCTTTCTGAGAACAGCGAGTACGATGAAGCCAAGAACACCCAGGGTCTGGTGGAGAACCGCATCACCGAGCTGGAGCAGATGGTCAAGAACGCTGTGATCATCGACGAGAGCGAGCTGAGCGTGGACAGCGTTGCTGTTGGCACCCACGTTTCCATCAAGATGATCGGCGATGATGAGGCCGAGGAGTACGACATCGTTGGCCGCACCGAGGCTGACCCCATCAACGGCAAGATCAGCGACGAGAGCCCCGTGGGCCACGCTCTGCTGGGCAAGGCCGTGGGCGAGAAGGCTGAGGTCCTGCTGCCCTCCGGCCAGACCGTTGAGTACGAAGTGCTGGCCATCACCCACGCCGCAAACTGAGCCTGAACGGGAGGAAACCATGGAAGAGCAAAAGAGAAACCCCGCTCAGGGCCTGTCTGAGAGCGAGCAGGTGCAGGTGCGCCGCCAGAAGCTGGCCGACCTGCAGGCTGCCGGAAACGACCCCTTCACCCTGACCAAGTTCCCGCAGGACGCATACTCTGCCGACCTGAAGGAAGAGTTCAAGGATCTGCCCAACGAGACCGACAGCGGCAAGCAGGTCGCGCTGGCTGGCCGTATGATGTCCAAGCGCGTGATGGGCAAGGCAAGCTTTGCCCACCTGCGCGATGACAAGGGCGATATCCAGCTGTATGTCCGCCGCGACGAGCTGGGCGAGGAGGCCTATGCTGCCTTCAAGAAGCTGGACGTGGGCGATATCATCGGTGTCAAGGGCGAGGTGTTCCGCACCAAGACCGGCGAGCTGAGTGTTCGTGCCACCGAGCTGACCCTGCTGGCCAAGAGCCTGCGCCCCCTGCCCGAGAAGTTCCACGGCCTGACCGATACCGAGATGCGTTACCGTCAGCGCTATGTGGACCTGATCGCCAACCCCGAGGTGAAGGATACCTTCGTCAAGCGCAGCCAGATCCTGAAGGAGATCCGCGCCTATCTGGACGAGAAGGGCTTCCTGGAGGTGGATACCCCCATCCTGACCCCCTTTGAGATTGGTGCCTCTGCCCGCCCCTTCTACACCCATCACAACAGCCTGAACATGGACATGGTGCTGCGCATCGAGACCGAGCTGTACCTCAAGCGCCTGATCGTGGGCGGCATGGACCGCGTGTATGAGGTTGGCCGCATCTTCCGCAACGAGGGCATGGACCCCAAGCACAACCCGGAGTTCACCAGCATCGAGCTGTATCAGGCCTTCACCGACTTCCACGGCATGATGGATCTGGTGGAGGAGCTGTACAAGCGCCTTGCCCAGAAGATCTGCGGCAGCATGGTCATCCCCTATCAGGGCAAGCAGATCGACATGAGCCACTGGGAGCGCCTGACCATGATCGAGGCGGTCAAGAAGTATTCCGGCGTGGATTTCAACGACTGGAAGACCGACGAGGATGCCATCGCTTCCGCAAAGGAACACCATGTGGAGCTGCCTGAGGTGCCCACCAAGGGCGCTATTCTGGCCGAGTTCTTCGACGCCTTCGTTGAGGATAAGCTCATCCAGCCCACCTTCATCTACGACTATCCCGTCGAGATCAGTCCGCTGGCCAAGCGCAAGCCGGGCGACCCCGCCTTCACCGAGCGCTTCGAGTACTTCATCGACTGCACCGAGTACGGCAACGCCTTCAGCGAGCTGAACGACCCCATCGACCAGAAGGGCCGCTTCGAGCGTCAGGTCGCCGAGCGCAAGGCCATCGAGCCGGACTGCAAGGCGCAGGTCGATTACGACTACGTCAACGCGCTGGAGTATGGTCTGCCTCCCACGGGCGGCCTTGGCTTCGGCGTGGACCGTCTGGTCATGCTGCTGACCGACAGCGCTTCCATCCGTGATGTGCTGCTGTTCCCCACGATGAAGCCGATTGAGCAGTAAAACACAAAATTAAAACGCAGGTACGATGAAATTTTGAACGGATTTCAAGCAACATCTGCGGTACTACACCACAACTACACCAATTTTGGGACGTTTTCCCGAAAAGGAGCCTTACAAAGCGGTGTGGTGTAAGAATCGAATAGGCAGATTGGTGTAGTAGGTACACTGAACCCCAAACGCAAAAATGCGGCAGCTATGTTGTGAAAATACAACGTAGCTGCCGCTTTTTGTTTCGTATAGAGATTTTATGCTGACAGGCAACTTCTCCTGTGGTTAAATCAATTTGTCGTTGGCAAGTGTCAAACACTCCTGATTTGGCATACGCCAAAATTTACGCCAATTTAGCGCAGTTCCTCAAGCAATGCCGTGCATCCTTCCAGTATATCCTGCCATGTGGCTTCAAAATCTCCCGTGAACCATGGGTCTGCCACTTCACGGGGATGATCCGTATGCGCCATCAGCAGCGAGACTTTATGCTGTGGGTCTCCGCCGACAAGCCGCAGGATGTCGCACAGATTACTTTCGTCCATGCCAATCAGATGATCATACCGTGCATAATCCAGCCGGGTCATCTGCCGGGCGGTCTTGCCGTTGCAGTCGATGCCATGTTCTGCCAGCTTCTGCCGTGCAGGAGGATAGACCGGATTTCCGATTTCCCATGCACTGGTGGCGGCTGATGCGATTTCAAATTGCTCGGATAGTCCTGCCTTGGACGTAAGGTCTTTCATCACATACTCCGCCATCGGGCTTCGGCAGATATTTCCGAGACAAATAAATAAGATCCTGGTCATGCCGGGTCGTTCTCCTTTTGGCTTACAAAAGCATAGCCGCCGTGGGTAGTGCGGATAAAGCTACCGCAGCCGGCCAGCTTCTTTCGCAGATTGGAAACGGTATTTGCCACGACCTTTAAGGTGTCGTCACAGTTTTGTCCCCACACAGCACGGAAAAGCTCTTCTTTTGAGAAGATTTGTCCTTCGTGGGAGGCAAGCATCAGCAGCAAATCGAACTCCAGTCGTGTAAGGGAGACTTTTCTGCCGTTGCACGACACTTCGTGGGTCATTCCGTCCAGTGTAAGCCCCGGAAGAACCAACTTCTCCCATGAATCAATGGATATTTGCTCTGCCTCGATGTGCTCTCGTTCCAGAAGCATCCGGATCTTCTGCTCCAATTCCGGGTCAGGCTGTCGGGTCTTTATAACGATCATGGCAAACTCCTGCGTGTATTTTACTCTGCGGCGGTATCCATTTCCCGGAGCAGGTTTACCATCTCGATGGCACTGACTGCACAGTCATAGCCTTTATTACCTGCTTTGGTGCCTGCCCGCTCGATGGCCTGTTCGATGTTTTCGGTGGTCAGTACACCAAAGACGACGGGAACCCCGCTTTCCAGCGAGACCGTGGCAATGCCTTTGGAAACCTCATTGCACACATAGTCGTAATGGCTGGTAGAACCGCGAATCACGGCACCAAGGCAGATCACAGCATCA
>ERZ1027044.1258-NODE-1258-length-10024-cov-4.582205_pt1 | contig 10024 bp, 7 predicted proteins | sample MGYA00519433_ERZ1027044 | MGnify/ENA primary metagenome ERZ1027044 (study PRJEB26926, sample SAMN06164589) | human gut metagenome | biome: ENVO:00009003; feature: ENVO:2100002; material: ENVO:00002003 | host: Homo sapiens | place: USA | collected 2012 ... | reverse complement strand
GCCTTATCGTCGGCAGCGTCAGATGTGTATAAGAGACAGACTATACACGGCATGGAATGATATTCCCACCGCATAACAAAGATTGTGCATTGTTCGAACAGAAGATAGGTGACAAGTATTTCGCTCTTCATCGCCCGAGCAGTCCCGAACTTGGCGGCAATTATATATGGTTGGCAGAATCGCCCGACCGCTTGCATTGGGGAAACCACAAATGTGTGGCAACCACTCGTGACGGAATGTGGGATTGCGCACGTGTAGGGGCAGGGGCAGCTCCAATAAAGACAGAAGAAGGCTGGCTGGAGATTTATCATGGAGCCGATTTTAATCACCGTTATTGCTTGGGGGCTTTATTACTCGATTTAAATGACCCGTCGAAAGTCATTGCAAGAAGCGAAGAACCTATCATGGAACCTATCGCCGCTTATGAGCAAACAGGTTTCTTCGGAAATGTAGTTTTCACTAATGGGCATTTAGTGGACGGCGATACGATAACCATGTATTATGGAGCAAGCGATGAAGTGATTTGTAAGGCAGAGCTTTCCATTTCAGAGATATTAAACGTATTAAAACAGACACAAGAGAAGTAATGAATAAACTGAAAAAAGAATATCTGTTCTTTAAGCAACAGGAACCTAACATGAGAACACTGTTGGTTACCAATATGCTTTATGCATTGGTACTACCGATAGTAGAAATCTTTGTGGGAGCCTATATCATGAGAAACACGAGTGACCCCGTGATGGTTGCTTTTTATCAGCTGGCAATGTATATAGGCATCATTACTACCTCTCTTGTTAACGGTTATCTGCTAAAGAAATACAGTGTGAAGACACTTTATTCGGTAGGAATCCTGGTAAGTGGCATTTCCATGTTCGGTATGATGACTATCAAGTCACTTGGCTTCGTCGAACTTGGTCTGGCCGGCTTTTTAATGGGAGCAGCTTCTGGTTTCTTCTGGACCAACCGATACCTGCTGGCTCTCTATAATACCAACGACAACAGCCGTAACTATTTCTTCGGACTAGAGTCTTTCTTCTTTTCTATTACCTCCATCGGTGTTCCTTTAATTATAGGCGCATTTATCAGCCAGATAGATGGAAAAGAAGTTTTCGGATTCCTCTTCAATATCAATACCTCTTACTGTGTAGTTACGATGGCAGCAGTAGTCATTACCGTTATCGCCTGCATGACACTGTGGAAAGGTAAATTCGAGAACCCCAAAGAAACGAACTTCCTCTATTTCCGCTTCAACATACTTTGGAAAAAGATGCTTTGGCTAGCCGGATTGAAAGGAATGGTTCAAGGTTTTTTAGTAACGGCACCGGCTATATTAGTATTGAAGCTGGTAGGAGATGAAGGAGCGTTAGGATTGATTCAGGGAGTTAGCGGAGCATTGACCGCTGTCCTGGTGTATGTATTAGGACGTATGGCCCGCCCGCAAGACCGTTTGAAAATATTTGTAGGAGGACTAATCGTATTCTTTGTCGGTACACTATTCAACGGTATTCTCTTCTCTGCTACGGGAGTGATCCTTTTCGTCCTTTGCAAAGTGATATTCCAGCCTTTGTTCGACCTGGCTTACTTCCCCATTATGATGAGAACAATTGATGCAGTTGCAAAGATTGAGAATAGAAACGAATATGCATATATCCTAAGCCATGAGTTCGGCCTTTTCCTTGGAAGAGCTTTCGGTTTACTATTGTTTATCTTCCTTGCTTATTGTGTATCGCAGGATTTTGCATTGAAATATGCGCTGGTGATTGTTGCCGGATTACAATTAGCGGCATATCCTTTAGCTAAGAATATTACTAATCAAACTGATACTATTGAACATGAAAATGACAAGTAAAGGTGTTTTTGTACTTATGACCGTTTGTCTCCTGGCATCTTGCTCGGGCAACGAAAATAACTTTGGTGAAAAGGTAAAGCAGGTTTCCATCCATAGGGTAGACTCTATGCCTGATATGCCTGAAACTTATAAAATGCTGGACTGGAAGCAAAAAGCCCAAAAGTATGACCAGTTTATCTTTGACTGGAATAATAAAAGCGAAGTCGGACCATTAATCTGGTTAGATGACGCCCGCAGAAATATGGACCAGACTACATTTGGCTTATATACTGCCATTAAAGATATTCGCCAGGGAAAGAATGCCAATAACGGAGAGTTCCATGAAAGTCTGAACTCATTGGCAGCTATTCTTGGTGCCGGCCTTGTAGGGATTGACAAGACGAATCAAGACGGATATAACTATGTAAAAATGGTGCAGAATTATTTCAACTCTGATAACGGCTGGAATATAGTCATGAACAATACGACTCCGTCAGTAGCCCTTTTAGGAGGAGGCTATGGCCGCGACTGGTGGTATGATGTATTACCCAATGCCTTATATTATGCTATTTGCGATGTTTTCCCCAATGTAGACGGGGCAGAGAAGATACAAAAAAGTATTGCGGAGCAGTTTGTTAAAGCAGATTCTGTATTGAATGGAAATTACGACTATTCTTATTTTGACTATGCACAAATGAAAGGAATGGTTAATAATATTCCATTGCAACAAGACGCCGCCGGTGGGCATGCTTATGTATTGTTGTGTGCTTATCATAAGTTTGGTGATCCACGTTATCTGCAACATAGTAAAAGTGCTATCGAAGCCCTGCTTGCCCAGAAAGAAAGCCGTTTTTACGAGGCCCTTTTACCACTCGGAGTTTATACGGCAGCCTATTTGAATGCAGTAGAAGGAGCCAACTATGATGTAGCCAAACTTCTTGATTGGGTATTTGACGGATGTAAAAGCCCTGCAGGAAGAACCGGTTGGGGGATTATTGTAGGAAAATGGGGTGATTATGATGTAAGTGGTCTGCAAGGAAGTATCACAGACGGCGGAGGATATGCATTCCTTATGAACAGTATCAAACCGCCTGGCCTTTCATTCCGATGGTGAAATATCAGCCTCAATATGCAAAAGCTATCGGCAAGTGGATGTTGAACAATGCAAGTGCGTGTCGTTTGTTCTATCCGGGGGAAATAGATGAAACACATCAATGGGCTCCGGAATTGAAGGACATTACTTATGATAATGTTTCTTATGAAGGTTTACGAAAAACGGATGACTATGGAAAAGCATCATTAAAAGGGGTTAATCCGGTTGCAATCGGCGATGGTCCCAAATGGATAAAAGGTAATCCGACGGAGAGCATGTTCAGCGTTTACAGTTCTTCTCCTGTTGGTATTTTAGGGGCCATTGTTTGTCAAACGAATGTGGAGGGTATCCTCCGGCTGGATTGTAATGTCACAGACTTCTATACAGAGAAACCTTATCCGGTCTATCTCTATTATAACCCTCATAAAGAGACCAAAACCATTACTTATCAAGCTACCCAACCATGCGATTTGTTTGATATTGTTGCCAAAGAATATATAGCAAAAAATATAAAGACAAATGGCTCCGTTGAGATCCCAGCCAACGACGCAAGAGTAATTGTGGAACTTCCTGCCGGAACAGAATTAGAACTGAAAGATGGTAAGATTATCGCGAATAAACAAAATATCATTTCATATAATTAAATCTAAGTGTATAAACTATGAGTAAGCATTTATTATTATTCATTCTTATTCTTGCTGTTTGCACAAATGTCTTTGCACAGCAAACCAAGAGTATTTCGGGTGTGGTATACGACAGTAATACCGGAGAGGCTTTAATTGGAGTTTCTGTTCTTGAAGTGGGAACGACCAATGGTACTATCACTGATTTTGACGGTAGATATACATTAAAAGTATCGTCAAATAAAGTTTCATTCTCGTATGTAGGTTTTAAAACTGAAATTGTAAACGTAACAAATAGCGGAACGTACAATGTAAATCTAGTGTCCGATAATAAATTGGATGAGGTTGTAGTTATTGGTTACGGTACTCAAAGAAAGAGTGACCTTACCGGTGCTTTGGCTTCTATAAGTAGTAAGGATATTAAGAACTATGCAGTGTCCAATGCATCCGAACTACTTACAGGTAAGGCAGCCGGCGTATTTGTTGCCGCCAGTTCCGGCCAGCCGGGATCGGATGCAGTGATCCGCGTGAGAGGTTTAGGGACCGTCAATGACAACAATCCATTGTACGTAGTTGATGGACAGTTCATGGATAACATCAGCAGCCTGAATCCATCTGATATTGAACGTATGGAAGTATTAAAAGATGCTTCAGCCTGCGCTATCTATGGTTCGAGAGGTTCTAATGGAGTAATCCTCATTACTACCAAGGGAGGGGTGAAAGGTGAAACGACTGTAACATTAGATGCTTATGTAGGTGTAAAAAACAGTTATAAAGCATTGAACATGATGAACAGCGACCAATACTACAACTTCATCATGAAAGCGTATGAAAATGATGCAAGCTTTCAAAACTCAATGAAGGATAAGTTTACCAATCAGTATCAGAAAGGTTATAATACCAACTGGTGGAATGAAGTAACCCGTACAGCTTTCAACCAGAACTATAATCTAAGCATCCGTAAGGGGACAGATAATTCGAGATCTTCTTTAAGTTTAGGATATGTAGACGATCAGGGTGCGATCATCACTACTGAATTCAAAAGACTTTCACTTAAGGCGAATCTTGAATATGATATCAACAAATTTATCACTGTTGGCGCCAATGTCAATCTGGCAAAGATAAGAAAACGTGACGCAGGAGCAATTCCTTCATTCGATTTCATTCAAAAAGCTGATCCTTTTACCCCTGTTATCAGCCCGTTGGTAGATCCGTCTTCTGAAAATTACGAATATAACAAATATGCGCCTACCGAGTGGTCTTACGACCCTAATCCGGTAGCCATGCTCGAACTTCCTAATAGATACAATGACATATTCAATGTATTTGGTAATGTGTTTGCCCAAATCAAATTGTATAAAGGATTGAGCTATCGGGTACAGTATAGTTTCGAAAGATACCATGATACTTTCAAAGACTTCCGTCCTGTCTATTCGTCTACTTTTTCGGAAGATAACTTAGCGAATCAGGAAAGTAAATATAATAAAGAAACTCAATTGAATAATAATAGCGCTGTTACTTCTAATTATCAGGTGGAACAACGCCTTAACTACAACACGACAATAGGCAGGCATAAACTGGATGCAATGGTTGCCATGACTTATGAGAAGAACAGCAGCGAAGGCATTAATGCATTTAAGAGAAAGGCTTTAGGTAACGATGAAATCTATCAGATACTTGATGCACAAACAGCTGGAGATAACACCTCGGGAGGTAAAGAAACATCTTCTATGTTGTCGTACTTGGGACGTATCAACTATGTATATGATGACAGATACCTTGCTACAGTCAATTTCCGTGCCGACGGTTCTTCAAGATTTGCCAAACGTAACCGTTGGGGCTATTTCCCATCAGTTTCATTAGGTTGGAGAGTGAGCAATGAAGAATTCTTTAAGAACCTGAACATTGAAAATACAATTTCCAATTTAAAACTGCGTGTAGGTTGGGGACAGAATGGTAACCAACGAATCGACAGAGACGCACCTCTTACGTTAATTGGTACCAATAATGAAAATCAATGGTACTTTGGAAACGGGTACTCACAAGGTTACGTCCCGACTTATGTGGGAAATGCAGATATTAAATGGGAAACCAGCCAGCAAACCAATGTCGGTTTAGATATGTCTTTCTTTAAAAACAGCCTTGATGTTAGCATGGACTTTTATGTAAAGAAAACAAGTGACATGTTGCTGAATATGCCTATTCCTTCTTTTGGCGCCTTCCCTAACAGCCCCTTCTTCAATGCAGGAGACTTGAAGAATACCGGTTTCGAAATAGTAGTCAACTACCGTAACCAGATAGGAAAAGACTTTAATTACAATGTAGGGCTGAACATGTCTACTTATAAGACAGAAGTAACCAAACTTACATCGGAATATTTGAGTGGAAATACTAGCCGTACGTATGTAGGAGGTCCTATCGGACGTTTCTGGGGGTACAAACAAATAGGAATATTCCAGAATCAGGAAGAGATAGACAATTATGTGGATAAAAATGGTACCAAGATTCAGCCTAATGCACAACCGGGTGATTTTAAGTTTGCCAAATTAGGAGAATCAGGCGAATTGAACGATGATGATGACCGTACTTTTATCGGTGATCCTAATCCGGACCTCATTTATGGTTTCAACTTAGGATTCAGTTATAAGAACTTTGATGTAAGTATGGCATTCCAGGGAACTATTGGAAATGACATCTGGAACGTTGCTAAAGGAAGCCTTGCTTCAGCAGGACGCCAGAATGCGTTGGCGGATGCTTACACAAAAGCATGGACAAAAGACGGGGATTTGGATGCTGTATATCCACGCATAACCAACTCTGACTCTAACAATAATATGAGAGGTTCTTCTTTCTATGTGGAGAACGGTTCTTACCTGCGTTTGCAGAATATGCAAATAGGTTATACACTGCCGAGTCACATTTGCCAGAAGAGCAAACTGTTTTCAAGTTGTAGATTCTATGTGAGCGGTCAGAATATATTTACTTTAACCGGTTATTCCGGACTTGATCCGGAACTGGGTATCAATAACCCATTGGATATGGGAGTGGATACTACACGTTATCCGTCTTCACGTACATTCACTTTTGGAGTTAATTTGCAATTTTAAATCTAGCTAAAAAGACATTACATTATGAGAAAAATATTATTTATAATATGCTGGGCTCTTGCCGGAGTGGGGTTGTATAGCTGCTCTCTCGACGAACCAAGTTATGGTAAAACCACAAGCGATAATTATTATCAGAAGGAAAGCGATATTGAACAAGCCTTGACAGGAGCTTATCTTCAATTACGTACAACTTGGAATGAATATGCATTAAATCATTATTTTGTAGGTGATTGCAGCACTGATGATGCTCTAAAAGGAGGAGGAAATGACGGTGACCGTGCCGAAGTACGCGACTTGTCCGACTTTACGATCTACACAACCAATGGTGAAGTAGGACGTCGTTGGGAGATTCTGTACAGATTAATCAATCGCTGTAACGATGTGATTTATTATGCTCCTGATGCAATAGGAAACGAAGAACTATTGAAACGTTATGCAAACGAGGCTAAAGCATTGAGAGCATTCGGGTACTATTGTCTGGTCACTACATTCAGAGAAGTGCCTCTAATCACTACGCCGATGCAACCCGCTGAAATACTGCAAATACCCCGCTCCCCATTGGAGAAGGTATATGAATGTATTGTGAATGATTTAACCGATGCCTCCGCACTTCCTGCAAAAGGAGATTACTCTGAAGATGATGCTTATCGTGCAACACGTGGCTTTGCTAAAACAATGCTTGCTAAAACATACATGTTCAAAGGTGATTTTACCTCTGCCGAAACGGTACTTCATGATATTATTGAAGTGGACAAAGACTATACATTGTTGAGTGATTACGGCATGAACTGGCGCACTGAATATGAAAACAGTTCGGAATCAGTATTTGAGATTGCCAACAAAGTATATGACAAAAACATAGCCACAGGTACCAATGTCCCTCACTTCTTCACAAGCAGACGCATCTCCGGTTATCAAGGATATGGATTTCACGTACCAACCCAAGATCTCCATGATGCCTTTGACGCAGATGACCCACGTATTACTTATGTATTCACACAAACCGGTGATAGATATAAAGGTGATACTGAAGCGCAGGACAATGCTGAATCTCCAAGCGGTTATCATGATTACAAGATGACTGTGCCAGCAGTAGAAAAAACAGGTTTCGACGTCTGGATGATTAGTTACAACATTCGTTTGATCCGTTATTCCGATGTTCTCTTGATGTATGCCGAAGTATTAAACGAAAATGGAAAACCAGGGCTTGCACTTCCTTACCTGAATGATGTAAGAGAAAGAGCCCGCAAAACTAATCCGATAGATCCGAGAAGAGATCAACAGGCGTATATCCCTGCTACAACAACTAATACACTGCCCGACATAACAGAAACCGACCAAGATCGTCTGAAAGAAATCATCTGGAAGGAACGTCGTTGTGAATTAGCAATGGAAGGATGGAGACGGGATGACCTGATGAGACAAAAACGTTTCGGAACCGTTATGCGTGCTTATGCAACCAAATATAATACCTCGAAAGGTGCCAATTTTAGAGACGACAGAGATTATCTGTTTCCGATACCGCAAGGTGAAAGGGATAAGAGCAACAATATTCTTTCCCAAAATCCGGGTTTTTAATATGAATAAAATGAGGGGGCGGATTTTATAATCCGCCCTTTTTTAACAACCAACTGACCATGAAAAAGACATTATTATTTCTCGTAGCAGGTTTTTTCTTTCTCAACAACCTGCCGGCACAAAAGCCGATAGAACAAAAAGAGATCCGTTTAGTACAGTATATGCCCAATATACCTTTCCCCTATAAAATGAAAAACTGGAAAGATATAGCCACGAAACAGGACAGACTATTTTACGATTTCAACGCCAAAGGACAGAACCTGCCTCTTATCTGGTGGGACGATTCGCAAGTAAACTTTCCATTCCGTACTTTCGGACTTCCAAGCTACGTAGATAAAAGACGGTTAGGAGGAAATTCTTATGAATCTCTTCCCACTATGGGCTCACTCATTAGTGCAAGTCTGATAGGAGTAGACAAAAGCAATGATGACGGAAAAGATTATGTATCAATGATACGGCAATTCTTCAACAAGAAGAATGGAACCAATCTTATATTGAACGGACTCGACAGGAAAGCCGGAGAAAGTTTCTGGTATGAGATATGGCCGGCAATGGCTTATTCAATGCTGGTAGATTTATATCCTCAAAAAACAGAGATGCAGGAGCCGATGAAGATCACTATCGACAATTGGTATGCTGCTATCCAGGACTTAAGTGAAGGTAGAGAATATCCGGACTTCAACTTCACCGCCTTCAACTTTAAGAACCGTAAAGGGTATCATAATAAAATATGGCGCGAGCCGGATGCAGCCGCAGGACTTGCTTGGTTGCAATACATCTCCTGGATTAAATACGGAGATAAAAAGTATCTGAATGCTACACGTCAATGCATGGCATTCTTGCAAAACCGTCCCCAGAAAGAAGGTACTTTCTATGAGATAATGATGCCCTATGGGGCTTATCTGGCAGTGCGCATGAATGCGGAACTTGGAACTACTTATGATGAGCTGAAAATGCTGAACTGGTGCTTCGACGGTAATAATTCAGACCGTGACGGATGGGGAGTGATGTGTGAGCGTTGGAACAAATACGACGTACACGGATTGGTAGGACAAAAAAAGGATGAACAATATGCTTTTGCCATGAACACCTTTTCACAAGCTGCCGCACTTGTCCCAATTGTAAAATACAACCCGGCTTATGCTTCCACAATAGGCAAGTGGATGCTGAACCTGGCAAACGCCTGCCGCTTATTTTATGCAGACGAGCACCCCCGCAACCGTCAGTCGAGTTCTATCTGGGAAGGTGATCCTCAACACGTCATTTGCTATGAAGGATTGAGGAAGGATTTGTATCATGGCAATCACTTTGAACCGTTCCAGGGATTATTGTCCGATGAGGGTCCCTATGCTATTGGGGATCAAGTAAAAACCATGTCTTCAGCTACAGATATTTGCTTGTATGGCTCGGCCTGGGTGGGTATGCTAGCCTCTATTGTAGATACTACTAATGTGGAATGTATTCTTCAATTGGATTGTAATGTCACAGACTTTTATTCCACAAGAAAATATCCTACTTATCTTTTATTCAATCCTTATTTTGAAGCCAAAGAGGTAACTTTGAATCAACACTTTACGGAACCTACGGACTTGTACGATCTGGTATCCAAAAAATACATAAAGAAGAATTGTACCGGCGAAACAAGCATTATCCTGAACCCGGACAATGCCGTAACTATTGTTTGTATTCCTGCTTCCGCTAAAAAGACAAAGAAACATGGTAAATTGATTGTTGACGGTGAAATCGTAGATTATCGTTTGTAATTCGGATTGACTATTCCACAATTGTATAAATC
>ERZ1027044.1246-NODE-1246-length-10076-cov-4.208562_pt1 | contig 10076 bp, 7 predicted proteins | sample MGYA00519433_ERZ1027044 | MGnify/ENA primary metagenome ERZ1027044 (study PRJEB26926, sample SAMN06164589) | human gut metagenome | biome: ENVO:00009003; feature: ENVO:2100002; material: ENVO:00002003 | host: Homo sapiens | place: USA | collected 2012 ... | reverse complement strand
AATTTATCCTATTTATGTGGATGATAAGAATTATGTAAAATTGGTGTTGAATTCTGTAACGCATAATTGGGAAGTTGAGATTGTAAAAAATGGGAAAGTTATGCTTGAAAAGAAACATGGGCTTTCTTCTATCAAAACCGTATATCCAGATGTAAAGTATACCGATTTTATAGAGAAATGTTACCCAATGTCAGTGCCGGTTTGGATAGATGGCGTTTATTTAAACCGTCATGAGATTAATAATAAGTCTGAGTTTGTGGAAAATATGTTCTCAAAATTTAATATAGAGTATTTGTGGAAGGGAGAATGGAAATCTTTACCCATAAAAGATATAACTATACCAGAACATATAATGTATAATAAGGCAACGATGGCTCCAATGCAGATCGAAGCTCTTCGATTTATTAATAAAAATCCGGAAGACTATAATCGTCATATTTATAAGATACGTGTAGACGAGCTATTTAAAGCTTCATATAATTTACGAGTTGTAAGAAATTCTGAACGTTTGTTCTTATTTATAGATGGTGTACAAATAGCAGAATTTCCCATAGATTTTGGTGATTCTTGTATTGGATTATATGCGGAGAATACTTCTGCTTTGTATAATGGAATGTTATATTATCATATAGGAAAGTAATATGAAAAGTATTGTAAACATTAGTGTGCTGTTATTCTCAATTGTGATTTTTTCTTGCGGAAATGGCAGTAAGAATGGAGAGAGTGAAAAAGGCGATACTTTGTCGCTGGTTCATGAAAAGGTGACATTGGCCGATCCTTTTATCATGTTGTATCATAACACTTATTATGCTTATGGTACAAACTCAGATGAGGGAATTGAGGTTTACACATCAAATGATTTGCGTGAATGGAAACTTAAAGGATTGGCATTGAATAAAAAAGATGTATGGGGTGAACGTTGGTTTTGGGCTCCGGAGGTTTATGAAATAAATGGTGTGTTTTATATGTACTATTCTGCGAATGAACATATTTGTGTCGCTACTTCAGATTCTCCATTAGGACCATTTACGCAGAAGATACGGAAGCCAATGATTGAAAATGAGAAATGTATCGATAATTCTCTTTTTATAGATGAAGATGGAACGCCTTACTTATTTTTTGACCGTTTTAATGATGGCTTAAATATATGGGTGGCTGAATTGGAAAAAGATTATATGACTATAAAAGAGAATACGATGCATCCTTGCATTCATGTATCTCAAAAATGGGAAGAGGTATGGCCCAGGGTCAACGAAGGATCTTTTGTTGTAAAGCATGAAGATTTGTATTATATGACTTATTCAGCCAATAGTTATGAAAGTCAGTTTTATGGTATAGGTTGTGCCACGGCTACAGACATAATGGGGGAATGGAAAAAATATGATACTAACCCTTTGCTACAGAAACCTGAAGGATTAGTTGGAGTGGGACATAGTGCTATGTTTGTAGACAAAGAAGGAAGTCTACGTATTGTTTATCATGCCCATAAAGATATGCAACACATACATCCTCGTGCGATGTATATTGGAAAAGTTGACTTCGTAGATGAAAATGGCATAGCAATAATGAAAATTAGTCAGGATTATATTGTTCCCCATTTAGTAAAATAGCTTTATGAGAATTGTTTCAATATTATTAGGCTTTGTATTAGGTATTTTAGTTTTTTCTTGTAGCCGGATGCCGGTAGAACCGATAACTATGGCATCATTATTGGAGGAAATGACAGACCGTACCTCACTGGCATTGTATCCTTACCCTTCTTATAAATCTTTGCAGTTTAGCAGTTATGACCGCGCTTCTGTTACAAAAGATTCTTCTTCATGGTATGCCAATTGGGATCGCAGTCAATTTATACGTACTGAAACAAATCACGGACGAAGAGAATTTGTTTTGTTTGACGTAGATGGGCCTGGGGCTGTTACCCGTTTCTGGGTAACTGTTGCTGAGTATTCAGGTAAGGGCGTATTACGTTTTTATATTGATGGTAAAGAAACTCCGGAAATAGAAGGGGAGGTATTAAGTATAATAGGAGGTGAACAGTTGGTAGGTTATCCGTTAGCTGCTTCTGTTTCAGATTTGACTGACTACCTTCAGCGGGGACATAATTTGTATTTGCCAATTCCTTTTTCAAAATCTTGTAAGATAACTTATGAGAGTCCATCTATTAGAGAACCTGGAGAATTTTCTGGAGAATGTTTTTATTATAATATCAATTATCGTAAATATGAAAAGGGGATTCATGTAGAAAGTTTCTCAAAGTCAGATTTGATTAAAAATCGAGAATTAATAAAATCTGTTCAGAAGCGTTTGCTGATGCCGTCGTATACTGAAGATAGGTTACAATCTGTATCGGCTTTCCGAGATAGTTTGTGCAGTGAAGATAGTTTAAGTTTGCATTTACAAGGTACGCATGCTATTCGTAAATTGCAAGTTAAATTAAAGTCTGAGAACTATGTCCAGGCTTTACGGTCAACTGTACTTACTATTAAGTTTGATGGGCAGCGAACTGTTTGGGTACCCGTTGGGGATTTTATGGGAATAGGGAACCGCTTTTCTGCGTATAAGACTTATTATACAGAAGTTACTCCTGATTCATTACTTTCTTGTTATTGGGTGATGCCTTATAAAAAAGATTGTGTTATATCATTGAAAAATGAATCTTCTCAGAAGATTGGTGTAAGTTTGGAGGTGGAGTATGCTGACTGGGAATGGAGTGATAACACTATGTACTTTGGAGTAGGATGGAAAGAGTACAATCATTTGTATACAGGAAAACAGCGTGATATGAAGGGCACAGATTCACAATTTGATGTGAATTTTGTTTCACTTGTTGGGAAGGGTGTTTATGTGGGAGATGCGCTTACACTTTTTAATTCAGTAGCAGACTGGTGGGGAGAAGGAGATGAGAAAATCTATGTAGACGGTGAACGTTTCCCTTCGCACTTTGGGACAGGAACAGAAGATTATTATGGATATGCGTGGTGTATGCATAATTTCTTTCAGCATCCGTTTATTGCAGAGCCTGACGGCACAGGAGCCACTCAGTGTGGTCATGTTGCTAATGTACGTTATCGGGCGCTGGATGCGATACCTTTTAAGGAGTCGTTGGTTTTCGATATGGAATTGTGGCACTGGGGAAGTGCATATATAAATTATGCTCCGACTACTTATTTTTATTTGTTTCCGAAAACTAAAGTAAATCGAGGGGAAGAAGAAACAAGTGTTAAGTTGAAAGTTGTAAAGCATAAGAATGAATTAGTACCTAATTCTCCAGATCACAATGGTTGCATAGAAGGAGAGTATATGGATATAAATCTTTCTTCTGGAATTGAAAAATCACAGAGTATATCAGATATGCATTGGAGTAATGGAGCACAATTTTTTTGGCAAGGGAGTGGATTTGGTGATATTGCTGAATTAGGATTTGAGATAAAAAACGCTGGAACCTATTCTGTAGAATTATATTATACTCTTGCTCCAGATTATGGATGTTTTGATGTGTATTTGAATGGATACTTATTAAAAGAAAGTTTAAATTGTCAGCACAAAATCTTGACAACCAAATGCTGGAAAATGGGAAAACATTTTCTTCCACAAGGAATGAATGTGATAAAGTTTGTACAGAAAAAGGTGTTACCGAATACCAATCCTGGTGGGCTGGGAATTGATTGCCTTAAAATTAAGTGATATAAAAATAGTAATATAGCATGAAAATTAAAAGTTTATTTTTAGGATTAACCTTTTCAGTCAGTCTGCATGCAGCTGATAAATATTCTAATCCGGTAATTGACTATAGTTTGCCAGACCCTTCCATCATAAAGGGCGAAGATGGGTATTTCTATCTTTATGCTACGGAAGACATACGAAATCTTCCTATTCATCGTTCGAAGGATCTTGTTAATTGGGAGTTTTTAGGAACAGCTTTTACTGATGAAAACCGTCCTGATTTCGAACCGAATGGTGGAATATGGGCTCCCGATATAAATAAGATAGGCGACAAATATGTTCTTTACTATTCTATGTCTGTGTGGGGTGGCGAATGGACCTGTGGTATAGGTTGTGCTGTGTCCGATCGTCCTGAGGGACCATTTAAGGACTGTGGTATGATGTTCCGCAGTAACGGTATAAAAGTCCAGAACTCAATAGACCCTTTTTATATAGAAGACAATGGACACAAATATTTGTTCTGGGGTAGTTTCCGTGGAATATATGCAATAGAATTATCAGAAGACGGCTTGTCTTTAAAATCCGGATCATCTCCTGTACAGATAGCAGGTACAGCTTATGAAGGAACATATATCCACAAGAGAGGTGGCTATTATTATATGTTTGCTTCTATTGGTAGTTGTTGTGAGGGTTTGAAGAGTACTTATACTACTGTTGTAGGACGTTCTACTAGTTTGTTCGGTCCTTACTTGGATAAAAAAGGTCAAAGTATGATGGACAATCATCATGAAATATTGATACATAAGAATGATAGTTTTGTAGGAACAGGTCATAATTCGGAGATTGTATCTGATAGTGCAGGTACAGATTGGCTCTTTTACCATGCTGTCAGTGTCGCTAATCCCGATGGCCGTGTATTGATGCTTGATAAGATTGACTGGATTGATGGTTGGCCGTCTGTGGAAGGTAACTCACCTTCTGTCAAGTCAGAAAAACCACGTTTTTAAGAAAGGAGATAATTATGACTACAGTCAGGTTGTTATTATTAACAGTTTTTGCTTCTTCAATTGTAGGTTGCGGATTTTCTGAAAAAAAAGTACAAGCGACTAATGAGTCAGAGGGCAAAGATATTTTGTTTGCAGATCCTACCATTATTCAGAACCAAGGGAAATACTATCTTACTGGTACAGGGAATAACGTTTCAGAAGGTTTTACTGTAATGGAATCTGTTGATTTAAAGAAATGGTATTTAAGCGATAATCCTTATATATTAAAGAAAAATGACCATACATTTGGTGAAACTGGCTTTTGGGCACCTCAGTGGTTTAGTTTTAATAATATGAATTATTTGACTTATACTGCAAACGAGCAAACCGTTTTGGCTAAGTCTTTGAATCTACTCGGACCTTTTAGACAAGATACGGTAAAACCTATTGATGCAAGTGAGAAAAACATAGATTCTTTCCTGTTTAAAGACGATGACGGTAAATGTTATCTATATCATGTCAGGTTCAATAAAGGAAACTATATTTGGGTATGTGAGTTTGATGTAGAGAAAGGTGAAATTATACCTGGGACATTAAAACAATGTCTTACTTGTACAGAGCCGTGGGAAAGTACGTCTAATTATGTGTCAGATCCTATCATGGAAGGTCCAAGTGTTATAAAAATAGATGGGGTATATTATTTGTTCTATTCTGCTAATCATTTTATGAATATTGATTATGCTGTAGGTTATGCCACTTCATCTTCTCCGCTTGGTCCTTGGAAAAAATATAAGAACAACCCTATACTTCATCGAAGTATTGTAGGAGAAAACGGCTCTGGTCACGGAGACATATTCAAGAATACCAAAGGGAATTATTATTACGTATATCATGTTCATAACTCGGATTCATGTGTTTCTCCCCGCAAAACACGTATAGTTCCTTTGAAAATGAAAAAGAACTCAGAAGGCATATATGATATATCAGTAAGTAAAAATGAAGTTATAAAACCATATCAATATTAAAGTTATGAAAATAAGAAGTTTGTTTAGTATAATGGCTTTATCTTTTGGAGTATCTTCCGTTCAAGCTATTAACTATAGTCCGGACAATGTCTCAGCCGAATTGTTGCTTAAGGTACCGGGAAATGATGCTGTTCATCACTCTTTGAAGTTTGAAAAAATACAAAACTCTGAGTACGATTATCAGCTTGTTGGTAACAAGAAACTTCCGTTAATGCTATATCAAAATATAGAAGGAAGCGATAACTGTAAAAGAATTACCATGCTAGTTGTAGCTTTAGAGGATGTTTATTTTAACTATGGTCAGTTGGTAAAAACTGCTTCCAGACATGATGATTGTTTGTTCTATATGCCAGGATTCTGGTATCGTCGTAATTTGCGCTCTCCAAAAGAGGCTCCTTCTTTCCATACATCTGATAGCTGGATAGTTAGGGAAGACAGGTTAAGTACTCCATTGACTGCTATTTATGACGAAAAAAGCGGGAAAAGTTTTTCTGTTGTACGTATAGATGAGTTTGACTCTGATGCTCTCACAACTCATAAAGAAGGTGAGGTTATTCTGTCTGGAAAAACATCTATCGGATATACCGGATTTGAGAATAAGGATGGAATATCTGCATTGTCGTTTGGGTATCCTTATAGGGAGGCTCCTAAAACATATATTCGTAAACTAACATTGGCTCCTTCTGTAGAGGCCTATCAGTTCCTGAAAAAAGGTGAAAGTATTACTTTGACATGGGAAGTGAGCGAACGTAATGTTAATGATTTCTCTGAATGTGTTAAGCAGATATGGGAGTATAGTTACGATTTGTATAAGCCTGAACCGGTAAACACCCCTTATTCTGATGAAAAGATGAAAGAGGTATTGAGTAATTTCTTTGTGGAAAGTTACGTTGATGATACTCCTACAAAATACTATTCAGGTGTAGAGTTGAGAACTGCTACATGCGAAAATCTAGATGTTGCCGAAGTCGGTTTTGTTGGACGTACATTACTTAATGCATTTAATGCCCTAGAATATGGTGAGAGTCAGAATCGTAAGGATCTGGTTGATAACGCAAATTCTATTTTTGATTCTTATTTACAGAATGGATTCTCGAGCAGAGGATTTTTTAATGAAGTGGTACACTTTAAGAGAAACTTTGTAGAGACAAACCTGAGTATTCGTCGTCAGTCAGAAGGGGTATATGCTGTGTTGTATTATTTGAATTATGAAAAGCAGCACGGACGTAAGCATCCGGAATGGGAAAAACGATTAAAGACAATGCTTGATGCTTTCTTGAAATTACAGAATCCGGATGGAAGTTTCCCTCGTAAATTCAAGGATGATTTTTCTCTTGTAGATAAGTCGGGAGGAAGTACACCTTCTGCAACTCTTCCTTTGGTGATGGGATATAAATATTTCAAGGATAAACGCTATCTGGAGGCTGCCAAACGTTCTGTGGGTTATTTGGAAAAAGAACTGATTTCGAAGGCAGATTATTTCTCTTCTACTTTGGATGCGAATTGTGAGGACAAAGAAGCGTCTTTATATGCTTCTACAGCTGCATATTATTTGGCTTTGGCAACGAAGGGACAAGAACGTGTACATTATGCGGAGCTTGCTAAGAAAGCGGCTTATTTTGCATTGTCATGGTATTATACCTGGGATGTTCCGTTTGCAAAAGGACAGATGCTGGGTGATATTGGCTTGAAGACTCGTGGCTGGGGAAATGTTTCTGTAGAAAACAACCACATAGATGTGTTTATTTTTGATTTTGCAGATGTGCTTCATTGGCTGTCTAAAGAGTTTAATGAACCTCGTTTTACAGCATTTTCTGAAGTGATAAGTTCTTCCATGCGTCAGCTGCTACCTCATGAAGGTCATTTGTGTGGAATTACTAAGAAAGGATTTTATCCTGAAGTAGTACAGCATACGAATTGGGACTATGGTAAAAATGGAAAAGGATATTATAACGATATTTTTGCTCCAGGCTGGGTGGTCGCTTCGTTGTGGGAACTTCTTTCACCTGGACGAGCTGAAAACTTCTTGAAATAATATTCATCTAAACGGAAATAAAAATCCCCTTATCCCAGTTTTGAGTCAAGGGATAAGGGGATTCTCATATATAAACCAAAGATTATTATCTTACTAGGATTACCAGGTAGCGCGATACGCTCCAGAATTCGTTCGGATTATTGATTTTCAGAGTCAGCTGACCTTTGTCATCTTTAACAAGTTCGTATGAACTCTGTGGGTGGGTAGTCAGTAATTCTGCTCGTTTGGAGTACAGCTTGATTTCTTTTTCTTTACGAATATCAATCTGGGTAAAGTAATCTTTGTTGAAATCATTGTCTTTCAGTACGTCACCTTTCTTCAAAATCTTCTGGTCTTTCAACTCAGATTTAGTGCCGAATACATACCAGGCTGTGTTGAGGGCTTTATCCTGAGCTTCTACAGTCTTGGTTTTTGCTTCATTTTCTGCGCTCAGCTCGTCTACGTTCTTATTCAAGTCCATAACAGCTTCATCCAACTCTGCAATACGGATATTCTTTGCAGCCAATTCAGCTTGTAGGGTTTCAATCTGCTGCTGTTTGGCAGCCAGTTCAGCAGTGAGGTTCTTTACAGCTTTTTTCAGCTGTGCAGACTGGTATTTACTGTTTTTCAGTTGCTCTTCCAATTTGGCAATCTGTTCGCGGTTTGATTTCAGTTTTTCACTGATAAAGCGGATATCTTCTTTTATTTTATCGGCAGCCGACTGGCTTTCCAATGTGCCTTCTTTCAAGTCTACACGGTTTTCAGCATCGTTGATTTCGCGGAATCCTTCTTGAATTTCATTGAAGGCTCCCATGATTTCGTCCAGTTCTGTGTCGCGGTTAGAGAGTTCAAGCATCAGTGAATCGTTCTGGGCTTGTAAAGTGCTTTTGTTCTGGCCTGAGTTATTACATGCTGTCAGCAGAGCGGCAGCACATAAAGCAGATAAAACAACCTTTCTCATAGTTTTTGAATTTAGAATTATAATTTAGTTTTCTTTGCCTCCTAATATAATAACAATTTCTCCTCTGGGTTCAGTTTCTGTGAAGTGTGCAATAACTTCCTGAAGGGTTCCTCTGACGCTTTCTTCATGTATCTTGGAAATTTCCCGACATACGGACACCGGGCGGTCTGCTCCAAAAATTTCCGCAAACTGGGTCAGCGTTTTTAGCAGACGGTAAGGAGATTCGTAGAAAATCATGGTACGGGTTTCTTCTTTCAGGGCATTCAGTCGTGTCATGCGACCTTTTTTCTGAGGGAGGAAACCTTCAAAACAGAAACGCTCATCCGGAAGTCCTGATGAGACCAGTGCCGGTACAAAGGCCGTAGCTCCAGGCAGGCATTGTACTTCGATGCCGTTTCTTACACACTCTCTTACCACAAGGAAACCGGGGTCGGAAATTCCGGGAGTGCCGGCATCTGAGATTAAGGCTACCGTCTGACCTCCTTTTATGCGGTTGACAATGCTTTCCACCGTCTGATGTTCATTGAACTTGTGGTGTGACTGCATTGCATTCTTGATTTCATAATGTTTCAAGAGGATACCCGATGTACGTGTATCTTCAGCTAATATCAAATCCGCTTCTTTCAATATGCGGATAGCTCGAAAAGTCATGTCTTCCATATTACCTACCGGAGTAGGTACGACATATAGTTTTCCCATACTTTGTACTTCATGTTATAAAAGCAAAGGTAAAAAGTTTTCGTATTTACGTGTTCGATTTGTCAAACATTTAACAGAAGTTTTCTCTTTACATGCTGTTTTCGTCCCTATTAATAAAAATACGTCGATTTTTCGTGGATTTCGATTCGTCGTTGTAATTTTGCAATTGTTTTTATGTAATGAAAGAAAATATGGTAGTATATTCAGAAGATCATCGGGAGGAGACCTGCCGCAGAGGAAGGATTGAAGTGATATGTGGTTCTATGTTTTCCGGTAAAACGGAAGAGTTGATACGGCGTTTGCGCAAGGCTACTTTTGCGCATCAGCGTGTAGAGATATTCAAGCCGTCTATCGATACCCGTTATTCAGAGGAAGAAGTAGTGTCACACGATAATAACAGTATCAAATCTACTCCGATTGACTCTTCCGCCAGTATCCTTTTGTTTACGTCGGAGATAGATGTGGTAGGTATTGATGAGGCTCAGTTTTTTGATGATGGATTACCCGAAGTGTGTAACGAACTGGCCAATCGCGGCGTGCGGGTTATTATCGCAGGGCTTGATATGGATTTTAAAGGAGTTCCGTTTGGGCCGATTCCTGCATTGTGTGCCATTGCAGACGAAGTAACTAAGGTGCATGCCATTTGTGTGAAGTGTGGCAACTTGGCCTATGTTTCGCATCGTACCGTGCTTAATGACTGTCTCTTATACACATCTGACGCTGCC
>ERZ1027044.1244-NODE-1244-length-10081-cov-4.007381_pt1 | contig 10081 bp, 7 predicted proteins | sample MGYA00519433_ERZ1027044 | MGnify/ENA primary metagenome ERZ1027044 (study PRJEB26926, sample SAMN06164589) | human gut metagenome | biome: ENVO:00009003; feature: ENVO:2100002; material: ENVO:00002003 | host: Homo sapiens | place: USA | collected 2012 ... | reverse complement strand
AGCTCAGCCGTTCGGCCGGCTGTATGCGGAAATTATATAGTTTGTCTTCCATCTTGATATTCTCCTAATATTTTGAGTTCTTTGGTCAGTGGGGTAATGGCATCGATGCTTTGCGAATAGCGGGTATAATCGTCGAAGCCCAAGTCTACGTAAAACATATATTGCCATTCTTTTCCCACGAGGGGGAGGGATTGTATTTTGGTCAGGTTCAATTTATAGAAAGAGAGAATGGACAACACCTGCGAGAGCGAGCCTTCTTCGTGGGGAAGGGTGAATACCAGACTGGCTTTGTTGGTCTGACGGATATCGCGCAGCAGGTTGGCGCGTTGCGGTTGGCTGAATACCAGAAAACGGGTGAAATTGTGTTTGTTGGTCTCGATGCCTTCTTCCAATACTTTCATGCCGTACAGCGGGGCTGCGAATTTGGAACAGATGGCGGCTTGTCCGCGCAGTTGTTCCCGGCTGATGATTTCCGCAGAGCCGGCCGTGTCCTCACCTTCCACGACTTTCAGACGGGGATGCCGGGCCAGAAATTCGCGGCATTGCATCAGGGCTACCGGATGGGAATGTACCTCGGTGATGTCCTCCAGATTGTCGTCGGGGAGGCAGAGCAGGCTGTGGGAAATGCGCAGCTTATGCTCGCCCACGATGGTCAGTCCGCTGTCGCAAAGTAATTCGTAATTGTGCAACAGGCTGCCCGCAATGGTATTTTCGATGGCAGCCATGCCGAGTATCGTACTGTCGTCCTTTACCGTGGCAAAGACTTCTTCAAACGTGGAGCAGCAGATAAGCTCGATGTCCTCGTTGTGGAAGAAGTAATGGGCTGCCATGTCGTGGTACGACCCTTTGATACCTTGGATTGCAATTCGTTTCATTGTTCTTGTTTTGTCGTTTTCACAAAAAAGTCCCGCTTCGGTGGGAAGCGGGACCTCATGTTTTATTGGGTTAGTATAATTTTCTGTTTGGTACACATACGAACTCCCGCTTCACTTTATGGCTAAAGTAAAAGTAAAAGAAGAAATAAAAATATGTGTTGAATAATTCTTTCATCTTCGTATTTCTGAATTTGTTGCAAAATTAGGGATTTTTTCATTCCCGGCAAATGTTTTCACCGCTTTTTTCCTCTTAAACGGGAAAAATGTGAAAGAATACCTGATTTTGATTACATTTAGAAACCGTAAGGGTTGCGGTTTTTGTATTGTTCGTTCATCTCTTGTTCTATGTTGCTGAACTGTCCTTCGAGGGCTTTGGCAGCTTCCGGCGAGGTCTCCAACGCTTTTTTCAGGTCGTCGGCCGCTCCGGCTTTGTCGTTGAGCATCAGTTTGATGCGTCCGCGTTCTTTGTATCCTTCGCTGAAGTCCGGCATGAGTTCTACGGCTTCGTCCAGTGTGGACAGTGCCCGGTCGAGCTGACGGTTGGCGGCGTATGCCGTGCTGAGCCCCACGTATGCCTCGCCCATCAGCGGGTTTTGCGTCTTTACCTATGATGATAGGTAATGGCCATGGGGGCATCCCCTTGTTGCAGTCGCAGTGCGGCCTTCAACATCACGGCTTCTTCGGATGCCGGTTGTGCCTTCTCGTCCTCGAGTAAGTGGTCGATGTCGGCCTCGGCCTCTGTCAGGCTACCCATGTCGCGGAGAATTTCAGCCCGCAACAGGTAAGCTTCCGTCAAATGTCCGTCCTGCACGATGGCCTGTGTCAATAGAGCCACGGCGTTCAGCTCGTCGTGCAAGGCATGTTTGGCTTGGGCCGAGCGGTAGAGCGCTCCGGCATGGCCGTTGTCGATTTGCAGGGCAGCCCGGCAGTCTTCGTCCATGCGCGTATAATCCTGCATCATTTCATCGGCACGGGCCATGGCCAACCGTACACCGATATGGTCCGGCAGTTCTTCGGCCAGTTTTGCCAAAATGCTCCGGGCTTCTTCAGCCTGTTTGTCGGAGAGCAAAGCCTCGGCCAGGTAACTCGCGGTTTCGGTATCGTTCCGGAGGGCGAGTGCTTCCCGGAAACAGCGTATGGCGTATTTGACCTCTCCTATTTTACGGGCGCGTACACCGTCATATTTCAGTACGTCGAATTCCCGTTCGCGGCGTTTTTCGGCTTTTTCTTCCGGAGATTCTTCCCGGCCGCCGAACAATGTTTTTAGAAATCCCATTTTATTCTTATTCTTTTATGCGCACAAATATAGTGAAAGGCGAGCGCAGAGACAAGTGAAAACGCAGTTTTCTAATTTGGCTCTGCCGAGCCGTATCTTATTTTCATGGTCGTAAATATACTAAAATTGCTTAAAATAACGTACATTTGTACGATAAATCATGTTTAAGCGTTTATACTTTACTAAGTTTGCTTTTGGAAAAATAAATGGAATATGTGTGGAATTGTCGGATATATAGGTAAGAGAGAGGCTTACCCCATTTTGATAAAAGGACTTAAACGTCTGGAGTACCGTGGTTACGATAGCGCCGGTGTGGCTTTGATCAGCAATTCGGGTGATTTGAATGTGTATAAGGCGAAAGGCAAGGTCAGCGATTTGGAACGCTCGACGGAAGCAAAAGACGTGAGCGGGCATATCGGTATCGCCCATACGCGTTGGGCCACGCATGGCGAGCCGTGCGCCGAAAACGCCCATCCCCATTACTCGGCATCGGGCAATCTGGCGTTGATTCATAACGGTATCATCGAGAATTATGCCACGTTGAAGGAACGTTTGCAGCAACGTGGCGTGAAGTTCCGCAGCCAGACGGACTCCGAGGTGTTGGTGCAACTCATCGAATATATCCAGGTGAGCAATGACCTGGACTTGTTGGGTGCCGTACAAGTGGCCCTACATGAGGTCATCGGTGCCTACGCCATCGCGATATTGGACAAAAGGCATCCCGAACAAATCATTGCCGCACGCAAGAGCAGTCCGCTCGTGGTGGGCATCGGGCGCGACAATGAGTTTTATCTGGCCTCGGACGCCACCCCTATTGTGGAATACACCGACAAGGTGGTGTATCTGGAAGACGGAGACATCGCTGTCATCCGTCCCGGAGACGAGCTGAAAGTGGTGGATATGGACAACACGCGCATGCACCCTACGGTGAAAACGGTGGACATCAACCTTGGCCAATTGGAAAAGGGAGGCTATCCGTATTTTATGCTCAAGGAGATTTTCGAACAGCCGGATTGCCTGCTTGATTGCATGCGCGGGCGTATCAATATAGATGCCGACAACGTGACGCTTTCGGCGGTCATCGACCATAAGGACAAGCTGTTGAGCGCGAGCCGTTTCATCATCGTGGCGTGCGGTACGTCGTGGCACGCGGGGCTTATCGGCCAACAGCTTATCGAGAATTATTGCCGTATTCCCGTGTATGTGGAATATGCGTCGGAGTTCCGCTACCGCAATCCTGTCATTTTGCCTACCGACGTAGTGATTGCCATATCGCAGTCCGGCGAGACGGCCGACACGTTGGCCGCCATCGAACTGGCACGCAAGCAAGGGGCTTTTGTGTTCGGTATCTGTAATTCCGTGGGGGCCTCCATCCCCCGGGCCACGCATACCGGGGCTTACATCCATGTGGGGCCGGAAATCGGCGTGGCTTCTACAAAGGCGTTCACGGGGCAGGTGACGGTGTTGGCCATGTTGACGCTGGCTTTGGCCAAGGCGCGTGGAACGATTTCCCAGGATGAATATGTCAAGATGGTGCGGGAACTGGTGGCCATACCCGAGAAAATGAAAGAGGCGTTGCAAGCAAACGAGCAGATTGCCCAAATGGCCAAGATTTTCACCTATGCACACAACTGCCTCTACCTGGGCCGCGGCTACTGTTATCCCGTAGCACTCGAGGGAGCCTTGAAGTTGAAGGAAATTTCCTATATCCATGCCGAAGGGTATCCGGCAGCAGAGATGAAGCACGGTCCCATCGCGCTCATCGATTCGGAGATGCCGGTGTTTGTCATCGCCACACGTAACGGGATGTACGAAAAGCTCATCAGCAATATCCAAGAGGTAAAAGCCCGTCAGGGACGTGTCATTGCGCTCGTGACGAAAGGCGACACGAAGATACGGGAGTTGGCCGATGAGGTGATCGAGTTGCCCGAGACGATGGAATGCTTCGACCCCTTGGTGGTGTCCGTTCCCTTGCAGTTGTTGGCTTATCACATCGCCGTGTGCAAAGGCAAGGATGTGGACCAGCCCCGCAATCTGGCCAAGTCGGTGACGGTGGAGTAATCGTATTCCGGCTTTTCCCGTTTCCAAGCCTTTTCGGGAGAAACTTATATACAAAAATCAATCTGCGCCAAACGTTTTTTCAATCTCCTTTGATTGATTTACCGTTTGGCGCAGAACGTTTCATCATTCTCCGCAGATTGATTTTGAGGATTCAAGTGCTTGAAAATCAAGTGAGTTTTTGTTTTTCTGAATCTTTACGTTTTTTCGGCCTTGGGCAGGCGTTTACGGCCTATTCTTCGCGCGGAAAGCCATGTTTTTCCGATATAAATCCCTTTATACTCGCTGGTGAACTGTGTTGGGCGCGTACACATCGTTAATTTTTGTTCTTCTGTTTGCAAAAACGACAGACTTTTACGAACTTTAATGTGAAACCGGATGGCATTTCCCCGTGGTAGAAGGCAAGGAAATGCGGAAGCGGTTCTTTAAAAATAATCACAACCTAAAAAACTTAATTTACAGTTTGAAACATGAAGAGAAAAAGCTTATTGTCAATGTTGTGGCTATGCCTGTGGACTTTTGCGGGCAGCGGGCAGGCTAAAAGTGTGTCCACACGCATTAATTTGGGGGAGACTCCATGGAAATTTACGAAAGTGGTGCGTCAGGAAATCAATTTGGCGAAGGATGCGCAGGTATGTTTTGACGGAAAGGCCGTTTCTGTGGTTCACGACGGCGACGTCCACTCGGAATGGAAGCCGGTGAATGCGCAGGAAGGAGGTTTTTGGACTGTGGACTTGGGTAAAGCCGTCCGCCTGTCTTCCGTGAAATTGTGGTTCGACACAGACCGGACGAGATTTGCGGAAGTCAAGTTGGAAGTATCTGCCGACGGCAGCAACTGGCAAACCCTTTCGGAAGGCAAAAAGCTCTGTGTGCTTCATAAAGAGGGCGACTTCACGACTGTGGGGCATACCGGAACGGTGGGGTACACCGAGACGGTGACGGCTACTTATCTGGATTTGTCGGTCAAGGCCACGGCCCGCTATGTGCGTTTCTCCGGACTGAAGTGCAAGGCCGAACAGGGGCAGGACGTGCCTGTGACGTTGAGCGAGGTGGAAGTGAATCCCGAAACAGAGCAGGATCAAGGGCAGGCCGAGGCCATGGCTTCGCTTTCGTTCGACGATACCGGATGGCAGACGGTAGGGATTCCCCATTGCTACAATGAGCAGGACACTTACCTGAATACCAGTACGGGTGAACGTTGCTGGCGCGGAGAAGCGTGGTACCGTAAGAAAATAACCATAGACGGAAAAGACCGCGGCCGGATGTTCTTCTTGGAGTTCCAGGGAGTGAACATCGGGGCGACGGTGTATGTGAACGGTACGCCGATAAGAAGCAATACGAAGGTGGAGCAGCCGGAAGCGGTGACCCATGTGGGGAGCGCGCTTCCTTTTGTGGTGGACATCACGCCTTATCTGCGTTATGGAGAAGAGAACCAGATAGCGGTAAGGGTGTCCAATGCCGAGGGTACGTTTTTCACTTGGCCCGGTTTCGGGACCAACGAAGGCTTCGGTCAGGCCATGGGAGGTATCGTCTGCCCCGTCTACCTGCACAAGAAGAACAAGGTGCACATTCCTTTCGATTCTTATTCTCCTATGGGCAAGTGGGGAACTTATTTCGGGACGGTGTCGGCTACCAAAGACAAAGCCGAAGTACGTTTTCAGGTGAACGTGGAGAATGCGGGTACGGAAGCGTGCGACGTGGAACTGCGCACGTATTTGAAGGATGCGAAGGGCAAGACGGCCTTGGCTTTCAAGGATACCCGCCGTGCCGCAGGCGGCCAGACCGTATTGTTCGACCGTACGGGAGTGGTGGAGCGTCCCCATTTGTGGTATCCGATAGGGACTTCCGGTACACCTTATTTATATACGGTGGAGAATGAAGTTTACGTGAACGGACGACTGGTGGACAGGCAAAGCCGTCCGTGGGGCATCCGGCAAATCACGTGGGACGAGGATTTTTGCTATGTCAACGGTGAGAAATGTTTTTTGCGCGGCTTCGGTTACCGGAACAATTACCCGGGATTGGGGGCTGCCGTTCCTACGGCTTTCTGGTGGAACGATGTTGCCCGGATAGCCCGGTGCGGCGGTAATACGCTGCGTGTGGGGCACCAACCGCCTTTCCCTGAAGTGTTCGAGGCTTGCGACCGCTACGGCATCTTGTTGGTCGTCAACAGCGGCGACAATGAATGGGCATTGAAGGACGAACCGGCTATTACCTATAAAAGGGAGTACGACCGCGATGTGATGGTGACTTATCGTAGCAATCCGTGCGTGGTCATCTGGGAGTCGAATAATGGTTTGGCGTATGATGGGGAGAAATATCTGCCGTCTTATACGTTGGAGCAGGTGAAGAAATGGGATTACATCCAGCCGCGCCTCGTGCAGAACCGCGACGGTTATCCTCCGGAGTGGGACAAGGACGAACCGGTCGTGATAGGCTACACGAACCGTTATGAGAAGGTGGAAGGGAGTCCTTCGTGGAACACGGAAGTCTACGGGACGAACTGGTCGGGCTTGCCCAGTTGGTGCATCGCCCGTTTCGACTACGATAATGAAAAAGAGTTCTCGATGGACTATGTGGAGAACTATTTCGACAACATGGACAAACGCGCATGCGGATGGATCAACTGGATGTTGGCCGAGACGTACGGGGAGGGGTACACCATTTACCTCAACGGCATGCGTAACCAAAAGAGCCTGGGTTCGTGCGCCATGGACGGCAACCGCTTCCCGAAATTGCTGTACCGGATTTTCGAGAAAGCCGTTTGGGTGCCTTTCGACGAGCGTCCCGGTGTGGCCTTGCAGAGCCATTGGAACTTCCGGGGATTGCAGGACGTGGATGCGTGGAGCAACTGTCCTTATGTGGAACTCTTCGTCAACGGGGTGTCCCGTGGGATTGTGGAACCGGAGGCACGGACACGTCGCTGCACGTGGAAAGGCATCCTATGGGAGCCGGGTACGGTCAAGGCCGTGGGGCTGGACGAACGGAAACGTCCCGTTTGCGAGGATGAGATCGCCTCTGCCGGCGAGCCGTACGCTTTGGAAGTGGAAATCGAAGAACCGGCAGCCAAACCGGACGGGGAAAGATTTGAATTGAAAGCCAATGCTTCGGATGCTTTCATCGCTACGGTGCGCGTGGTGGACAAGGAAGGGCGTTGGTGTCCTTTTGCCGACAACCAGTTGAGGTTTGAAGTGGAAGGCGAAGGGGTGTACAAAGGCTCTTACAATTTCTATGTCACGGAAGGAAAACCTTTGGAATACCATGCTCCGGGCGATACGGAGTTGCAGGCAGAAGGAGGTTTGATGCGCGTGGCGGTGCGAACGACATTTAAGCCCGGAAAAATTACGGTTAAAGTCTCTTCAGACGGGTTGCGTTCCGGAGAAGCTTCCGTCCGGTCGAAGAAAATTTAAGCATGACGCGTTCGGAAAGATGTGGCCTTCCGCTCCTGTTTGAAGGAGCAGAAGGCTTTTTTATGTTTAATTTGTGCAGGACAATGGAATATATTCTATATATTTGGGCAAAGAATGCAAGGTGTGAAATTTTTAAATGGAAAATATATGGCGAAAAGCGTAAAAAAGTATATCGAAGAAAATGAAGCCCGTTTTTTGGAAGAGTGGTTCAGTCTGATTCGCATTCCGAGTGTGAGTGCCGACCCGACACGTAAGACAGATATGGTGGCTTGTGCCGAACGTTGGAAGCATTTGCTGTTAGAGGCCGGAGCGGATGAAGCTCGGGTAATGCCTTCTTCCGGAAATCCTTTGGTGTATGCGGAAAAGCGTGTGGGCTTTGATGCGCCTACGGTTTTGATATACGGCCATTACGATGTGATGCCTGCCGAACCGTTGGATTTATGGAAAAGCGACCCTTTTGAACCGGAAGTGCGTGACGGACATGTATTTGCCCGGGGAGCGGATGATGATAAAGGGCAGTCTATGATTCAACTGAAGGCTTTTGAATATATGGTGCGGGAAGGGCATTTGCGCCATAACGTTAAATTCATATTGGAAGGGGAAGAGGAAATCGGGTCTCCCAGTCTGAATGCTTTCCTTCAGGAACATCGTGAGCTGTTGGCCTGTGATGTGATTCTAGTGAGCGACACCAGCATGCTCGCGCCCGACCTTCCTTCGCTTACGACGGGGCTGCGAGGATTGGCTTATTGGGAAATCGAGGTGACGGGGCCGAATCGTGATTTGCATTCCGGCCATTTCGGTGGAGCGGTAGCTAATCCTATTAATGTATTGTGCAGTTTGTTGGCTCGTATGACTGACGAAGACGGGCGCATCACCATTCCGGGTTTTTATGATGAAGTGGAAGAACTGTCGGAGGAAGAACGTCGGATGCTGTCTGAAATTCCGTTTGATGAGGAACGTTATAAACAAGCTATCGGTGTACGTGCTTTGAAAGGAGAGAAAGGATACAGTACGATTGAGCGGAATAGTTGCCGTCCGTCGTTCGATGTGTGTGGTATTTGGGGCGGTTATACGGGAGAAGGTTCTAAGACCGTGTTGCCGTCTAAAGCCTATGCCAAAGTGTCCTGCCGTTTGGTTCCCCATCAACAGCATGAGAAGATTTCCCGGATGTTTGTCGATTATATCGAATCCATAGTTCCGGACTACGTGCAGGTGAAAGTGACTCCTATGCACGGTGGCGAAGGCTATGTTTGTCCGATAACCTTGCCGGCTTACAAAGCTGCGGAAGAAGGTTTCACCAAGGCGTTTGGGCGAAAGCCGTTGGCTGTGCGCCGTGGTGGCAGTATCCCTATCATAAGTGATTTTGAAAAGATTTTGGGAACAAAGACTGTTTTGATGGGATTCGGTTTGGAGAGTAACGCTATTCATTCGCCTAATGAGAATTTTCCGTTGGATATGTTTCGGAAAGGTATTGAGGCTGTGGTGGAATTCCATGAATCCATGACGCTTTGAACACGTGAGACGTAAGCCTGGACGATTTCATATATGGGTATGCGGGGAAAAGGACGCGATTCAAACGTCGGAATATATTAAATATAATAAGGTGTAAATATTGTATTGCAGGATTAAGGCAAGCGGGCAATTACCGTTTCGTTACCGGTTGTCTTTTGCCCCATGCTGACGCAAACTTTCGTACCTAACGGCAGGTACACATCCACTCGCGAACCAAATTTAATGAATCCCATGTGTTCGTCAATGTAACAGTCTTCACCCGGTACGGCGTATGTTACGATGCGTCTTGCCACCGCACCGGCAATCTGCCGTGCCATAACCGTATGACCCTCAGGCGTTTCAATTACCACCATAGAACGCTCGTTTTCCGTACTGGCTTTGGGAAGCCACGCCTTCATGAACCGTCCGTTATGATGGTCTACATGTTTTACCACCCCGTCTACAGGATACCAGTTGGCATGTACATTGGTGATGTCCATAAAGATGGAAATCATTAGTCGGCGGTCATGGAAATATTCATGCTCATCCACCTCCTCAATTACCACGATACGTCCATCGGCAGGAGCGACTACGGTTTTTTCCGTATCTCCTTTGAACAATCGGATGGGACAGCGGAAAAAATTGACCATCAGCAAGTACACTACGATACTTACTGCTGCCACAATATAAAATGGAATCCGGCACTCTATCCCCCAGTATAAAGCAGCGTTTACAAGAAGCAGCAAGATTGCACTGGTAATCAGAATGGGAGTTCCTTCATGATGGAGACGGATTTTTTTTAGTTTCTTTATTTTGTTCATTCGGGTCATAACAAAGTTGAATGTTTTATCGTGCGAAGATAGGGCTAATTTGAGAACTCTGCAAATAATAGAAACAGAAAAACTATTCCGAATACGTATTTCCTCTTTTAAAAGAGGACAAAAAATGATTTTTGGTACCTTTTGAAAACG
>ERZ1027044.1223-NODE-1223-length-10199-cov-9.215103_pt1 | contig 10199 bp, 8 predicted proteins | sample MGYA00519433_ERZ1027044 | MGnify/ENA primary metagenome ERZ1027044 (study PRJEB26926, sample SAMN06164589) | human gut metagenome | biome: ENVO:00009003; feature: ENVO:2100002; material: ENVO:00002003 | host: Homo sapiens | place: USA | collected 2012 ... | reverse complement strand
TACACGAGCCTTATCGTCGGCAGCGTCAGATGTGTATAAGAGACAGGTGGGTGAGTCTGGACGGCAGCGTCAGACGGGAGTTCGTCTCGGCGGAGACGGTGAGGCTGGAGCGCCGGGTGCCGGACATGGACTATCTGACCGAGTGCGACAACCGGATATGGGGCTGTTCCAGCAAGGAGAACGTCATCTACGCCTGCAAGCTGGGCGACCCGTCCAACTGGTTCTCCTACCGGGGCATCGCCGCCGACAGCTATGCTGTGACCGTGGGCAGCGACGGGGCGTTCACCGGCGCGGCCACCTGCATGGGATATGCACTTTTCTTCAAGGAGAATACTCTCCACAAGCTCTATGGCTCCAAGCCCTCGGATTTTCAGCTGAGCAGTCTGCGCTGCCGGGGCGTGGCAAAGGGCGCGGCCCGGAGCCTCTGCGTCATCAACGAGACACTCTACTATCTCTCGCCCGACGGCGTGATGGCGTGGGATGGAAGCATCCCCACCAAGGTCTCGACGGCCCTCGACCCGGCCCGGCTGCGGAACGTGAAGTCAGCTCTGGGCGGTGCGCTGGACGGGCGGTATTACCTGCATCTCGTGCGGGGCAGCGGCGAAGCCCAGACCGTCCGGCTGCTGGTCTACGACACCGAGCGGGGCTTGTGGCAGGAGGAGGACGTCTGCTCCTACGAGATGACCGGCAGCGGCGGACAGCTCTACCTCTGGGATGGCAAGGCGGTCTGGGCGGCGGATGCGGAGCGGGAGGAGAACTGGCAGCGGGCCGACGGCCTCGAAGAGGGGGTGCGGTTCGAGCTGGTCAGCGGGGACATCGGGCTGGACCGCCCGGAAGAACAGTATCTTTCCCGGCTGACCTTCCGGCTCGAGGCCGAGGCGAAGAGCCGCTTCGAGCTGGCGGTGAGCTATGACGGTGGGGCGTGGGAGACACTGGCCCAGAGGACGGCCGACGGGCGGCACTGCTTCGACATCCCCTTCGTGCCCCGGCGGTGCGGGAGCCTGCGGCTGCGGCTGAAGGGCCGAGGGCAGATCACCCTGCGCAGCCTGACCCGGACAAGCGCCGCCGCGAGAGGCGGCATTCTGGCACAGGAGGTGAACTGATATGGCAAGTGTCACGGGGCTTTCGAAGATCGGCCTGCCCCATCTGAGCGAGAACATGGACGCGGAGGATGCCCGTGCCATCCGCAACTACTTATACCAGATGCAGGAGCAGCTGCAATATGTGCTCTGCAATCTGGACGTGGAAAATATGTCGGAATCGCTGCGCACCCGGCTGAACAGCATCCAGTGAGAAAGGAGAAGCTATGAGTACCGAGAAGAAGAAAGAACAGCAGCTTTTGGAGGAGCTGAGCGCCCAGCCTGCGGCCCGGTCTTCCTACAGCACGGCAGGCCTGAGCAGCCGCAGGGAGGTGGAGAATGCGCTGGCAAAGGCGGAGTACAGCCCCAGCCAGAGTGTGACCGACGCGGCGGCCGATTTGAAGAACTGGCAGCAGAACCGCCCGGACCAGTACGAGAGCGCCTATCAGGGCCGGATCGAAGACCTCATCGGTCAGCTGCTGGGGCGGGACAGCTTCCAGTACAGCTACGCACAGGACCCGCTCTACCGCCAGTATGCCCGGCAGTACACCCAGAACGCCCGCAATGCCAGCGCAGATGCCGCCGCACAGGCAGCGGCCCTGACCGGCGGCTACGGCTCGAGCTATGCGGTCAGCGCGGCGCAGCAGGCGTATCAGCAGCAGATGGGTGCCCTGAACGACGCTTTGCCCTCCCTCTACCGGCTGGCGCTGGACACCTACAACAGCGAGGGCGACGATGTCGTGACCCGCATCGACCAGCTCAATGCGCAGGAACAGAACGCACAGGCGCGGTATAATGCGGAGCTGTCGGACTACTATAGTCAGCTCGACCGGAAGGGCAGCGCCTACAACGCCGCCTATGAGCAGGACTATGGCCGCTATCAGGACTATCTGGGTCGGCTGGACACCCTCTACGGCTATTACTCCGCGCAGGAACAGCAGGCGCGTGCCAAACGTCAGCAGGCATTCAGCAATGTGCTGAGTGTTCTGGGCGTCATCGGCGACGCGGTGCAGCTGGCCATCACCGGCACCACCGGCATCGGCTCGCTGGTGGGCAGTCTGGCGAATACCGGCTACAATATGTACGCCAAGGACCGCGCCTATGAGGCCGAGCGTGCTGATGCTGCGTGGAGCCAGCAGATGCAGGAGAACCAGCGGCAGGACAGTCTGGCCCAGCAGAAGTACAAGAACGAGCTGGCCGAGCGGCAGTATCAGGACACCCTGCGTCAGCAGGAGTTCAACAACAATGTCACCAGCGAGAAGCTGAACATTGCCAAGGGCGAGTGGGCGCTCAAGCAGTCCAAGGCGGCCCAGAGCGCCCAGCAGGCCGCGGCAAATGCCGGGGCAAAGAGTGCGGGTGTCTCGGGCGGGGAGCCGGTGCTGACTTTGGGCGGCACGGTCGTGCCCTACAGCGCCGCACGCCTCTATCGTCAGGGCAGGAGCGATACGGCCATCCGGAGCGAGCTGCTGAAGGAGGGCTACTCCAACGAAGAGATCCAGAATATCCTGAAGCAGCTGGGAAGCTGAGGAAACGAAAAAAGGCCGCAGCACGGAACACGGAAGGGTGTTCTGGGCTGCGGCCTTGGTCTGGTTTGGGATGTTTTGGAGCTGTTTATAAAGTGGAGGAGGGAAGCGGCCTACGAGTTGCGGCACCCGGCATCCGCTGCACGGGACGCCCCACGGAGTTACCACGGTAGACATTCCTACAGGTTGGTTCGAGTCCCACTGGGCACCCCACGGAGCTACCACGGTAGACATTCCTACAGGTTGGAACCCGCGGGCTAAGCGACAGCCCACTGGGCTGATCGCTTACCTCGCCTGCGGCGAGGCCGCCCTGTTCTCGTCCCACTGGACGCCCACGACAGAAAAAGACCCGCAAGCATATGCTCGCGGGTCTTTTTAGTGGGGTGCCCAGTGGGACTCGAACCCACGGTCTCCAGATCCACAATCTGGCGCGTTAACCGACTACGCTATGGGCACCACATCAATGCGCCCGAAGGGACTCGAACCCCCGGCCCACTGCTTAGAAGGCAGTTGCTCTATCCACCTGAGCTACGGGCGCACGTTGTTATCCCATTGGGTTCCGATATGGTTCGCAGCTGTGAGTCGAAGCACGCTGCGAGAAGTATAATACCATAGCCCCAGGGTTCTGTCAAGGGAAAATCAAAACTTTTTTGCACTTTCTTCAAAAACTGCCTCACAGCAGCCACATCCCTGCGAAGCCGAAGGCCAGCCCGAAGGCTGTGCCGACCAGCACATCCCGGATGAAATGCACCCCGGACAGCACCCGCAGCAGACAGATGAGGGCGGCGATGGCCAGCATCCCGACGCCGACGGTGGGGTAGAAGTAGAGCCACACCATCCCAAGGACGGCGGCGCTCAGAGCGTGGCGGGAGGGGCAGGAATTGCCGCGGGTGCTCTTCGGGACGAGGGGGACAAAGCCCGGCTGCTCATAAGGGCGGGGAAAGTTGAGTCTGGCCCGCAGGAGGGTGCCCATCCAGAACGCCAGCCCCGGCACAAGGATGGCCCGGGCGATGACCTGCATAAAATCAAGAGCGCCGCCGCCCCGCCCGACACGGAGCATCGCAAACCACCGGAGGTTGAGCAGCAGAAGGAGCGCCGGATAGCAGACGAAGGGCACGAGGGGGAGCCAGCGGTTGAGCAGGATGATGCCCTCCCGGAGGGCGGGATGCCCCTCGAGCCAGTCGGTCAGCTTCTTGTATCGTTCCGGTGTCATGGTGCTTCCTCCCTGAGAAGATCAGTCAAAGCAGGTGTTGAGGTAGTTTTCCACATCAAAAGGCTCAGGCGTGGAGTCCTTGCGCAGGTAGAGGGGGTGATGGGGGTGGCCCTTCTTGCTGCGGGGGCCGAAGGTCACCCACGGGATGTCGCGCTCCCGCGTCAGGGCAACCATCTCCCGCATCAGGCCGGGCAGATAGGCCCGCTTTTCGATGAGGGTGCCCCATGCAGCCCACATGGTGGGCTCGGTCTGGGCCAGCACGGCCCGCAGCCAGCGGAGGTTCTCGTCGCAGAGGGTACGGTCGGGGGTCTTGTCCATATCGTTGGGGTTCGTGGCCCGCTGGGGGTAGACGTTGAACATGATCCAGCTGTCGAAGCCGTTGGCACTGGCCAGACGCTCCACGCTCTTCAGGGTGGGGTCCAGCGCGCCGGGCTGGGCGGTGCTGGGGTTGATGCCGATGCAGACCAGCGGGCGGCGGCCCACCCGGCCCAGCACATAGCGGTAGGGCTGGTAGGTGTGCGGCTCGTAGTACCAGATGCCGCCGGGGTATTCGCCGGCTTCCAGCCGGGGGAGAGCGTCACAAAGCATAGATTACCTCGCAAAAAATGGATGTTTCCTTTATCGTACCTTAAAATTTGCGGGAAAGCAACACCTTGCGGCGAGAAAGTCTCCCATATTTTTGATTTTCATGCTATACTAATCCTGTGAAGCTATCCCTCTTCATTTGCTGAAAAAGCAGAAGGAGTTTTATCTATGATGGAAGATTACCGCAGCGCCCTGCGTGCAGGCCAGCGTGCCTACCGGGCCAGTGTGGCCCGGGGCCAGTCGCCCTATCTCGCGGTGCTGGACGAGATCATTGCCGACGCAGACATCGTGGCGCAGGAGCCTCTGGGGCTGGTGGACATCCCGGCCGAGAGTATCGTGGGCACCAAGACCGCCGGACGCCACACCGCCTTTGCCTCCAACTTTATGCCCCTCCTCGAGGACGACACCGAGTTTGCCGTCAAGTGGTCGAACCTCTGTGAAGCCCATCTGGAAGAGGGCATCCATACCCCCATCATTGCCTTCGAGTACATGAACCGATTCTATGTACAGGAGGGCAACAAGCGGGTCTCTGTCCTCAAGTATTATGAGGCCGTCAAGATCCCCGGCACCGTCACCCGGCTCATCCCGGCCAGAAACGACACGCTGGAAAACAAGCTCTACTATGAGTTCCTCGATTTCTATAAGCTCTCCCGCATCAACAACGTCAGCTTCTCCCGGCTGGGCGGCTATGCGAAATTGCAGACGCTGGCCTGCAAGGCCACGGGTGAGGCGTGGACGGAGGACGACCGGCTGAATTTCTCGGCCCTCTACACCATGTTCAGCCAGCAGTTCTATGCGCTGGGCGGCGGCTCGCTGGGGCTGACGCCGGGAGATGCTCTGCTGGTGTATCTGTCGGTGTACCGCTATGCCGACGCCTGCCAGTCCACCCCCACGAAGGTGCGGGAGAATCTGGCCCGGCTCTGGGACGAGGTGAAGATCCTTGCCGAACCGCACGCTGTGGAGCTGCTGCTGGAGCCGAAGCGCAGCGCAGAGCCGCTGCTGAGCAAGCTGAACATCTTCAGCTCCCGGCCCAGCGAACTGCGGGTGGTCTTCCTCCACGAACACAACGCCCAGACCAGCGCGTGGGTGCGTGGACAGGACAAGGGCCGTGCTGCGCTGGTGAAGGCGTTCCCCGACAAGCTCTTCGTCAGCTGCCGGGAGAACATCAACCCCGAGGTGGATGCCGAGCAGGTGCTGGAAGAGGTGGCCCACGACCATGCGGACATCGTCTTTACCACCAGCTCCCGGATGCACACCGCCTGTCTGAAGGTGGCGGCCCAGCACCCCAAGACCCGCTTCCTCAACTGCTCCCTCAACGCGCCCCATCCGCTGGTGCGCACCTACTATCCCCGCACCTACGAGGTGACGTATCTGCTGGGGATGCTGGCGGGCATCGTTTCCCGCAGCGACCGGGTGGGCTATGTGGCCGCGAACCCGGTGTACGGCGTACCGGCGGCCATCAACGCCTTTGCACAGGGCGTGCGGGCTGTCCGGCCCGAGAGCCGGGTGGTGCTGCGGTGGGCCTGTCTGTCGGATGAGAGCCATCCGCAGGACTTCTCCGACCGGAAGGACATCGAGGTCTTCTACAGTCAGGACTTCCGGGAGCCGGAAGGGACATACCGGGATTACGGACTCTGCCGCCGCCTGCCCGACGGCGTATTGCAGCCGCTGGGCCTGCCGGAGTGGCGGTGGGATGTCTTTTTCACCGAGATCGTCCGGTCGGTGTTTGCCGGGACGTGGGACAGTGCCCCCGGCGGCAGGGCCATCAACTACTGGTGGGGCCTCAAGAGCGGGGCTGAGCGGGTGGAGTACCCCATCCGGCTGGGCAGCGGCACGGTGCAGCTGCTCAGGATGGCCGAGCGTCAGCTCTGCGAGGGAGAGCTTCAGGTCTTCCCTACCGAGAGCTACAGCCAGAGCCATGTCCTCCACCATGCGGCTTCCGGCATCTATACGCCCAAGGAGCTGATGGAGATGGACTGGCTGGACGAGTGCGTGGAGGGCGAGCTGCCCAGTTACGACGCGCTGGACGCCAAGACCCGGGGACTTCTGAACATCAACGGTCTGGACATCGTGAAAGGGACGCCGCAGTAACAGGCGATGCCTCAAGGATAGAAAAGAATGGAGCAAAGCAGCGTGAAAATACTTGCGATCTCGGATGTCCCGTCCGAACTGCTCTGGGACGAGAGCGTCCGCAGGCGGCTGGAGGGCATCGACCTCATCCTCTCCTGCGGCGACCTGCCGAAAAAATATCTGGAATATCTTACAAACTTTACCGCCGCCCCCATCCTGTACGTCCACGGCAACCACGACGGCAGCTACAAAGGGGCAGAACCCGGGGGCTGCATCTGTGTGGACGATGCAGTCTATGTCTGGAAGGGACTGCGCATCATGGGGCTGGGCGGATGCAGCCGATACAACAAGGAAGACACCTTCCAGTACACAGAGGGCGAGATGCGGCGGCGTGCCCGGCGGCTCTGGCTGGCGGCCCGGCGGGCCGGGGGAGTTGACATCCTGCTGACCCACGCCCCCGCCAGCGGACTCAACGACGGCACCGACCGGGCGCACAAGGGCTTTCAGGTGTTCAACGACCTGATGGACCTGTATCAGCCCAAGTGGTTCATCCATGGGCATATGCACCTGAATTATGGGGCGAATCTGCCCCGGGTCTGCACCCGGGGCGGCACCACTGTCATCAACGCCACCGAGCGGTATGAGTTCGAGATCCCCGACCCGGTGCAGATACCGAAGCGGAAGCTCTTCGGGAGAGAATGAGGAGACAAAACAATGGAGACAGAACGCGCATTGCAGCAGCTGGAATTGCTGCAGAAAAAATTGTACGCCTATCACTGTGCAGACAGCTCCCTCTATCTGGATGCTGTGACCACCGCGCCCAGCGGCACCGCCGAGGGCCGGGGCGTGGCCATGAGTATTCTGGCCGGTGAGAGCCAGAAGCTGATGACCTGCCCGGAGACGAAGGCACTGCTGGACGAGCTGAGCGCCCGCGCCGACGAGCTTGATCTTGTCCACCGCCGGGAGGTGGAAGAGCTTCGCCGCAGCTGTGAGCAGCTGACCCGCATCCCGGCCGAGGAATATATGGCCTATAAGGAGCTGTGCAACCGGGCGGACGATGTCTGGCACAAGGCCAAGGCGCAGGATGATTTTGCCCTGTTCTGCCCGGTCTTACAGGAGCTGGTGGACTACAACCGCCGCTTCGCCGGGTATTATGATGCCTCGAAGGCTCCCTATGACGCTCTGCTGAACGAGTACGAGCGCGGCGTGGATATGGAGAAACTGGACCGCTTTTTTGAGACGCTGCGGGACGGGCTTGTGCCGCTCATCCGGAAGATCGGCGAAAAGCCGCAGATCGACGACAGCTTCCTGCATCAGGAGTACCCGGAAGCACAGCAGAAAGCCTTTGCCGACTATCTGATGGAGGTGATGGGACTCGACCGCCGTCACTGTGGTCTGGGCGAGACCGAGCATCCCTTCACGCTGGAATTCAATAATAAGGACGTCCGCATCACCACCAACTACGACGAGCACAACGTGGCGTCCTCCATGTACTCCGTCCTCCATGAGGGCGGCCACGCCCTGTATGAGCTGGGCATCCGGGACGATCTGCAATATACCTGCCTCGCGGGCGGCGTCTCCATGGGCGTCCACGAGAGCCAGTCCCGGTTCTACGAGAACCTCATCGGCCGGTCGCGGCCCTTTGTGGAGGCGGTCTATCCCAAAATGCAGGCGTTCTTCCCCCGGCAGCTGGGCGGCGTCAGCGCGGAGCAGTTCTACCGTGCGGTCAACAAAGCCCAGCCCAGCCTCATCCGCATCGAGGCCGATGAGCTGACCTACTGCCTCCACGTCATGGTGCGGTATGAGATCGAAAAGCAGCTCATCGGCGGCACGCTGGAAGCCAGAGATGTGCCTGCCGTCTGGGCGAAGCTCTACAAGGAGTATCTGGGCGTTGAGGTGCCCAATGACCGGGATGGCTGCTTACAGGACAGCCACTGGTCGGGCGGCTCCTTCGGCTATTTCCCGTCCTATGCGCTGGGCAGTGCCTACGGTGCCCAGATGCTGCGACGGATGGAGCAGGATGTGGATGTCTGGGGAGCGGCTGCGCGGGGCGACCTTGCACCCATCACCGGCTGGCTGCGGGAAAAAGTCCACCAGTACGGCGGGCTGATGGAGCCTGCCGATGTGGTGAAGAACGCCTGCGGAGACTTCAGCCCCGAGGATTATATCCAGTATCTCACCCGGAAGTACACTGAGCTGTACGGCTTATAAAAACAGGAAAAGGCGTCTGCACAAACGGATGTGCAGACGCCTTTTTTGCAGTGGAAAGCATCACAGCTCCAGCTTGCCGGAGACCTTGTTGATGACATAGTAGGCAGCGCCCTCTTCGGGCTTGACGTAGACCTTGCAGGACTGGACGCCCACCTTGTGGGTGGTGCGGTAGTCGGCCTTGGCGCGCTCGACGACATCGGTGATGTTGTACTGACTGGTGCCGAATTCAACGTAGACCTCCGGGGTGAGCGGGGGGCGGCCGCGGCGCTGTGCGGCATCGGAAGCCTTGCGCTTCTTCGGCTCTGCCGCAGGAGTTTCGGGAGCAGCGGCCGCTGCGGGGACAGCAGACTTTTTCTCAGACATAGCGTATACCTTCTTTCCTGTATTCCTCTGCAAATGGAAAACATAGATGATTTCCGGGCCGGAAGCGGTTGCTTGGTCTGCCCGGCCATTTTCTGAATGTGCCAACGATTCAGGGCACTATACTTATATAATAGTTATTTCTTTGACGTTTGTAAAGTGTTTTTTGGAAAAATCATCCGCTTTGCCCGGTCAAATGAGGGCCAAATTCCGACAAAACGAGGAAGATGCAGAGGGAAAAAAGAAACTGGCGGGATTTGTGCGAGTCTTGAAGGGCTATCCGGAAGAACAGCGGCGGGAAAAAGCAGAAATTTGCCGAGTTGCAAGCTGCATCTTGATTTTAGGCGAAGAATCCGCTATAATATCTATGTTATCCATACAACAGAATGCGCCGGTGTGTCGGAATGGCAGACGAGGGGGACTCAAAATCCCCTTCGTGATTTTCCGTGTCTGTGCAAGAAATTCACGAGTGTGCGTTGGATTTTGAGGGTTTGTCGGCGCGGGATTTCTTACATCCCTCCTGAACATCCCTCCAATCTCCAGAAACCGGTACGAATGTCCCAAAATTGAATATCAGCCGATGTGGCGGAATGGCAGACGCAAACGACTCAAAATCGTTCGGGAAACCATGTGGGTTCGAGTCCCACCATCGGCACTTCATCATAAAACAGCTTAGGATCGAAAGATTTTAGGCTGTTTTTCTTTTTTGCCCATTTTTTATACTTTGGCGTTTTCTGGGAAGATATTGACGATTGCATTCGCCGAAGATACCTTACTGGAGAAATCCAGATGTGTATAAATGTTGCTTGTCGTGCTGATGTCGCTGTGCCCCAGCCACTCCTGAATCTCCTTCAGGCTCACGCCATTGGCATAGAGCAGACTGGCGCAGCTATGGCGCAGATCGTGAAAGCGGATACGCTTCATCTGGTGTGCGACCAGAAAATCCGGGAAATGTTGGCTCAGGAAATCGGGCCGAATCCGTTTTCCCATCGGGTCTACATAGATATAGTCAAGATAATCGGTGCAATAGCTTTTGCCGCAGACCTTCCGATTCTGCTCCTGCTCCTTTTTCATTTTATTGAGCATCTGCTCACAGGCAGGGATTAGGGGAAGTGTCCGGCAGCTCGACTTTGTTTTTGTCTTATCTCGTGCGATTTC
>ERZ1027044.1200-NODE-1200-length-10390-cov-6.050218_pt1 | contig 10390 bp, 10 predicted proteins | sample MGYA00519433_ERZ1027044 | MGnify/ENA primary metagenome ERZ1027044 (study PRJEB26926, sample SAMN06164589) | human gut metagenome | biome: ENVO:00009003; feature: ENVO:2100002; material: ENVO:00002003 | host: Homo sapiens | place: USA | collected 2012 ... | reverse complement strand
ATCTACACGAGCCTTATCGTCGGCAGCGTCAGATGTGTATAAGAGACAGAGATGATAAATACAAAGAAGCATTTCTTCAGCCCTGTTATTATTGATGCGACTAATATTCAGCAGATCAAACACACGCAAATCAACGACATCCTTGACCTGCCGAAAGCCGACTTCAATAAACGGGTTAGCAACCTTATACTCATCAATCATTCTCCATTTCGGGGAGTCGAATTTGATCATCATTACCTGTTTCATTATCTATGCTCCTATCTGTTCGTTTTTTTGCCCTCTACTAACCAACTGGGAAATTTTTTTCGATTTGTACGAAGCAAATTTTAATTTGGGAGCATTTTTTTGAGTTTTTTCAGGGCAACAGTCAGTTGATGATTAATTGTCGTTACAGCTACTCCGTGGCGCCGTGCATATTCTCGCTGTCCTATGGGGTCATCACAAAGATATAAACTGGTCATCAAGTTAATTTCGGCAGGTGACAATTTTGCCACGGCTGCGTAGAGGGTGCTTTTCTCCTCCTTTTTGAGAATGGCATCAATGACGGAACAATCTTGATCCACCAGCAATTCCTCGCCAGACATATCATCTTCTGTGGTTGTCTGTGTGTTATAGGAAAACACCGTCATTCCGGACTGATTCTCGATTGACACAAGATAATCGTGTCTATCCTTTTCAGATCGCCACTGCTTTGCGGTTTCGGTTCCACATTCTGCGATGATGATCACATCATCAACAGAGCAAGCGTCTAACTGCCCAAAGCGATCTCTTCGTTTCTGCCCTTCCGGGGTCTGAATGAAGTTCCTAAACTCGAAGCTATTCATTACGAGCCAGTTATTGCCATCAGCGGGCAGTTCGGGGTTCTTTTTGACAAGGTATATTTTTCTCATTTCCGTAATCTCCTTTGAATTTTGAATTTGGTGTTCGGGTTCAAAATTCGGAGATCACGGATATTCAGCGATATAACAGAGCCACTTATTTAGCATCGAAAAAGGCTTCCTTTCAGAGATTTCTCTGCCGGAAGCCCTTGGTCGGTTGTTCTTGCCGAAAAAAAGAAGCCACCGGCAAGACAGGGTAAGCCTATGGCTTACTGTCTTGTCGGTGGCCTCTCATATCTGCATAGCAAGTTTGGTTTAACCAACCGAAGTGTTCAAAGCAAGTGACCTGGAGATGGAATTACGCAGTCTGTTTCACCTCAACCATTCCGTCGTTTTGCTGTATTCAGTTTTTAGCCGATCAATAATATCGGATTTGCCCTTCCGGGGCATAAAGGTCAATCTTGTCGTGTCAGCGTCCTTTCTGGACTCGAACCGCTACGGTTCCGCACCTTTTACACTCATACTTGATTTTCCCCTCATCATTTCTATATCCGTAAAGCAATGCACCGCAGTTAGAGCAATACATCGGTATAGGTGTCCAATTATCATTTGTCACGCACATCACCTCATTAAGTTCCTTAACGCTTTCAGGGCTGATGAATGGTGGCATCCTTAGAGAGTTGCTCTTTTCTTGCCTTCTACAAACCACTTTCCGTTTTCTTCATCGAAAAGGAAAGTTTCCGTACCGCATATCATCACCGTGTAACGAAGCCCTGTTCCACCGACCTTGGTCGATGCCGCACGACAGCAGTGCCTTACACGGTCGATCTCGTAGACCTCACCATCTTCAAATTTGATTTTTCGGGGTCGAGCCGTTCCATCCGTCTTATGGGTAACATCGACTTCCACATATACCTTGCGCCGTTCTTCTTCCATCCTTACACCTCATAATTCTTCATACTGGCAACCAGCCTACCAAAATGGCGATAGCCATCCAATGGCTTGTCAGAAACTTTGAACTTAGGACGATCATCGCCCGAATTGTTCAGATAGCAGGAAAGGTGTCCGTCCTTAAAATCTTTGCTGACATCAAAGATAAGAAACATTCCCTCATAAATACCGTAGTGGGTGAAATGGTTCCCTCCATCTGCACGGAAAATAATCAGATCATTACTGCACCCCTGCAACAAACAGGACGGCATCGAAACATAGGTTTCGATCTCATCAGGCGCAACAATTTCATCAATCTTGTTACTGCTTGTACTAATCATACTGACCTCCTTAACAAAGCACCCCGGTCGGCATAGTAATCTCAGGCTTTTCACTCGGCATCCGGAGGTTTTGAAAAAGAATACCGTTGCGGATGCTGTTCTTGCCGAACCGCTGGCGAATGGTTTCAATGCACTGGTCGAGCCTTTCTGCTTTCTCAATCTTTTCGATGTTCATAAACAAATCGACTTGTCGGGGCGTGTCCTGTGGCACCAAGTTGATTGCCTGAATCGTGACTGAGCGAATCGGGTTCCTCCAGTCGTATCTTTTTTCAAAGAGGGCAAAAGCCGCTTTTGCAATCAGCATTGGGGATTGTGTAGGCATATCCAATGCCATTTGCCATTGCTTTGAAAAAAGTGTGTTGTCCCGTATGTGAATGGCGACTCCATCCGCACACTTTTTGTGGACACGGAGTTTATGTCCGATGTCCTGCGTCAATTCGAGAAAGACGGGCCACACCTGCTCGTCGTTCTCCAAATCTTCGATGGTAGTAATTCCGTGTCCCACGCTCTTAACCGGAGAAACAAAGTCGGCGTTCATAACACGGGATCGGTCATTACCGTTTGCATACTGCCAAAGGGCAATTCCGTTTTTACCGAGCCGTCGGTTCAGAAAGTCAGGATCGGTCTTAGCTAAATCGCCAATGGTTCTAATGCAATAGCTATCTAATACACGCTGCGTTGCCCGTCCCACACCGAGCAAGTCCGCTGCGGGGAGTCCCCATATTTTTTCCTGAAAGCTATCCTTCGGAATGACTGTCACAGCGTCCGGCTTTTTCATATCCGAACCGAGCTTGGCAAATATCTTATTGAAAGACACGCCGACTGAGATGGTCAACCCCAGCTCAAACTTGATCGTTTCTCTTATGTCATTTGCCACCTTTTCAGGGGGACCAAAGGTGTAGTCTGTTCCGCTGATGTCAAGCCAGCACTCATCCATTCCATACGGCTCAACTTGATCTGTGTAGCGCTGGTAGACATTTCTTGCAAGTTTAGAGTATTTGATGTACTCCTCAAAGTGCGGAGGCACTACAACAAGGTTTCTGCACTTCTGCTTCGCTTGCCATACAGCATCGCCGGTTTTTATACCAAAGGCTTTTGCGGCGTAGTTTTTGGCGAGGACTATACCGTGCCTTTCTTCCACCGAGCCGCAGACAGCGACCGGATACTTTCTCAAAGACGGGTCGAGCATACATTCAACGCTGGCATAGAAGTTATTCATATCACAATGCAGTATTGATCTGCTCAACTAAATCACCTTATTTCTTGAAAATTCTGCGAAACCTCTTGACAAACCAAAGTGTCGTGTTGTATCATATGAACACGACAAAAGTGTCGTTGTTGTGATTCAGATTATAGCACGACACCAATGTCGTGTCAATAAGAAGTGACGAAAAAAGTGTCGTGTTGCTAAAAATAGAAATCTTATGGAGGGAATTGATAATGAAGTTCAGCGACAGATTAAAAGGGCTGAGAGAAAAAAATGATATGACGCAGGAGCAGCTTGCAAAGGTTTCCGGTGTTTCCCCCCGTACCATACAGAGATACGAATGCGGAACCTCTCGTCCTCGCTTGGATGCAGCGGAGAAGCTGGCAACGGCACTTAATATTTCTGTGGATCAGCTTCTCGGTACGGATGGTATGCTCGTTGCTCAGGCTGCGGAGCAGTACGGCGCACGAGGTGCCAAACAAGCGCAACAGCTCACAGATGAAGTAACTGGTTTGTTTACCGGCGGCGAGTTGGCACAGGATGATATGGATGTTATGATGCAAGCTATTATGGATGCCTATTGGCTTGCGAAAGAGAAAAACAAAAAGTACACCCCAAAGAAGTACCGTTCTAAGGGCAAGCAGGATTGAGTCCCGTTTATGGGACACATTGTGTGTTAGAATGGAAACAGGAATAAACTGAAAAGGGGTGAAGCCGATGTATGTAAGCACTTCGGAAATCGTACAAAAAGCAAACTCCATTGTTGCTCAATGCGGAACCCGTGATCCTCTCAGAATAGCAAGGGAATTAGGAATCGAGATAATGTATTATCCGTTCAATGAACAGCGTGGAGCATATAAAGTCTTGATGCGTAATCGCTTCATCTTTATCAAAAATGATCTGCATCCGGTTATGGAGAACATCGTGCTACTTCACGAATTAGGGCACGATGCTTTACATCGGGAGGAAGCCACGAAAGTCGGGGGCTTCAAAGAGTTTGAGATCTTCAATATGAGGGACAACCGTATGGAGTACGAAGCCAATCTCTTTGCCGCACAGATTTCCCTATCAGATGAGGACTTCCTTGAACTTGCGGAAAGAGGATACGACACGCAACAGATCGCACGGACATTGAACTCAGATATTAACCTTGTCGCTCTAAAAGCCGATACGCTGATCTCTCAAGGCTACCTTTTGCGCCAGCAGGAGCACTGTAACGATTTTCTAAGATATGACAAATAATTTGATGACGCCCTTCGAGATAATGGCTCTGCAATGTTGCGAAACTTCCCACCACTATTGGGTCATGCCTGTCTATGTGCGGAGAGGCTTGGTGGTTACGAAACTGACAAAGAATGGGCTGAAAAGCTGCTTCCCGCAATACCCCGGAAGAATGCTATATGCCACAAAAATAGAAGACCGCCATCTCAAAGAGCCGTTGCTCACCGAGATGGCGGTCTTTTATATGCAGATAGGTTTTATGCTTACGACGGTTACCTTTGACTCGTATGACGGCCACCGAAAAAAGAAGCAATGCTGGCAGTCAGTTGACTTGCCAGCATTGGAGTTAATTTTTAGTTAGAATGACGGTTTCGACGGGTTCTCTTTTTCACAACTACCAGGGATATAAACAATCCTGCCAGAGAAAGTTCCATCAGGGAAATCCACAATCCCAAGTTCATGGTATCTCCCATCTTGGGCACATCGTCCGGTGTACCGGAGTCATTCGGCACATCTGGGCTGCCCGGCTGATTCGGTGTGACAGGGCTATCCGGATTGCTCGGCTGGTCCGGTGCATCGCTATCCTTGGTGTTGATAAAGGCTGCCACAGCGGTTTTACCGTCGCTGATTACACCGGTAGCTCCATTTGCCGTTACCGTATAACCATCGTTATCGCTTTCGGTGACCGTGTAGTGGATATCCGCAGGCAGCTTGGTGGCTGTGCTGCTTTCACCATGCTTGAGCGTCACCACAGCGGTACCATTATTAAATGTCATATCACCGTATGCTCCACTGATAGCACGGTCCAGCTTAACCGTAAAAGTGAATTTCTGTTCGGTATCGCCGGCTTTTCCGGTTACGGTTTTGGAAACGGTCAGGTTGCCGTATGGGTCTTCACCACCGCCGCCAATAGGCACCCACTGGGCGGTGTAGACCGCATTGGCTGTCACCGTTGCGGCCACTGCCGGAGACCAGCCAGTAAAGGTATAGCCGCTGTGGGTCGGTGTTCCGCCGGTAAATGCAGGGTGGGAGTTCCACGGCGCAGGTCGCTGGTTACCTCATCCGCAAAGCTGGCTCCACCGATACCGTCTGTGTAGGTAACAGAATACTTTTGGATTGCTCCATACAGAACAAGGCTCTTAGCCTGAGAAGAAGCTCCCGTTTCTGCCGTATAATCAGTATCTGTAATAATTTCCTTATGGTTGTGTGTAAAATGCGCCAGATACGGCTCGGCATCTGCTACGCTATAGGCTTCTGTTCCATAAGTAATCGCACTGGGGGCAACAACCACTCTGCCATCCAGTGATTCACTTTCAAAAGAAGTCAATTCGTAATCGTTCATCGTATCCGATGCGCCGACCAAGGCAACGAAACGGTTTGTGGAAATTCCTCCGCTTGTATCAAAGCGGCAGCCGATACGAATATCGCCGCTGATGTTGGCTTTTGTGCCGTCAAGATAGAGGCTGCCATCCTGGTAAACTGCGTTTCCGTAATAGCTGCGCTCCGAAGCATCATCAACGTGGGGGTATCCATCAATTGCCTTATTATCCTGAATGGTACCGCCCAGCAGATAAGCAGCCGCATCTGTATCACTGATGGAAATGCCGCCACCTTGTTTAGCTTCGTTATCGGAAATTATGCCGTCGGTCATGTAGAACGAGTCTCCCTTGCCGTACAGGAAAACACCGCCGCCCTTAGAGAATGTCTCATTTTCCGAAATCGTACCGCCGCTCATTTCTACGGTGCTGGTGTAATTATCGGCTTTACTGGTCCACAGAGCAATCGCGCCACCGCCATTGCGGCCTGTATTTTGAGTAATCTCCGCATTACCGGAAATCTTGACGCTTGCGTTGCCGTTCCAATATCTATCAGCCGCATAAACAGAGATTGCACCGCCGTATCCGGCTGTATTGCCGGAAATCGTACCGCCGGTCATAATGAATTCGTTGGTCAAATCTACAGTGTTTTTGGGTGTGCCAAGAATAGCAACCGCACCGCCAAAAGCGCTTAGGTCACTTGCCGCTTTATTGTTTTGAATGTTTCCGCCGGTCATAGTCAATTTAGCCGGAACTGCATAACTCTCATCATAGTCAGCACGATTTGCACGAATCAGAATTGCACCGCCATGGGCACTTTGTGTAATGCCAGGACGGTAATAATCACCAACTGCGGTATTTCCGCTGATCGTACCGCCGTTCAGCTCCATCTCACCGCTGAGATAGATGCCGCCGCCCTGCTCAGCAGAGCAGCCGGTTACGGCAGAGCCATCATTCATAATCAGCTTTGCATTGCTATCAACTACGATACCGCCGCCCCAGTCATTTGTTCCTGTTGAACCATCACTATGGACTGCACGTCCGTTGCAGACCGTTGCACCGTTTTCTAATATAAGTTGGCTTTCAGGGCAAACACGGATGCAGCGAATATCCTGTCCCTCAGCATCAATCGTCACATTTTCAAGCGTGAGGTTCGTCGCTGTAGCTGTGCCGTATTCAACACCAACCTCAATCATATAATCGTCACTAGAAGATGCTTTTTGACAGGTAATCTTCTTTGCAGTTTCACCGGCTTTGTCTGCCAGCGTTACTGATTTATCACCGGTCAGAACCAGCTTTCCAGCTAATTGAATATCAGAAAGCAGGCAGATCGTATCTCCGTCAGCTGCCTTCGTAAATGCCGCACCAATTGTTTTAAGAGGTGCGTTCTCATCGCCGGCGGCTGAATCATCGCCGCTTTCGGATACATAGATAACTGTACCGCTGCTTGTTCCGGGAGCCGCAGCAGCTAATGTCGTTGCCGGCAACAATCCAACCATTAGACACAGCGCTAACAACCATGACATTACTTTCGTTCTCACATCAAATCCTCCTTTTACTTGCAATTATAGTGAACCATATCAAAGCATGGCTGGGAATCTCCCAGCCTCCTTTGGATTATTTCATCCGTTTGCCACGATAGCTGTTCTTTTTCACAACTACCAGAGAGATAATCAGCCCGGCCAAAGAAACCCCCATTACAGAAGTCCATAGCCGCAGGTTCAAAGTGTCACCAGTTTCGGGCGAATTTGTCGGCGTGCTGGGCTTACTCGGCACATTCGGATGATCCGATCCCTCCGAAATATTGCTGTTCTTGGTATTGGTAAAGGCTACTGTTACTGTATCATTTTTTATGATGCTGCCACTTGCTTTAGAAGCCACCGTGGTGTAGCCGTCCCGATTTGCTTCTGCCTCAGTTACTGAGTAAGTAATCCCCGAGGGCAAGCCCGTGGCAGTCTTGCTCTCGCCGTGCTTCAGAACAAAGGTTGCAACCCCACCGACAAAAGTCATCTCGCCAAACACACCATTAATCTCGGTGTTCTCAACAGTTACATTTGTTTTATCCTTTCCGTCAAATGTTTCGTTGAGTTCAATGGATAACTTTGCCACGGTAAAAGAGTTGCTGATATGGCTGTGGACCTGTATATAGGCAATTGTTCCTGAAATAGATGCCAAAAGAAGCACTGCCATCTCGTCGTAGTATTTCTCGTAATATTCGTAATCCTTCACTGGATACGGAAGGACGAGGATCAAAGCACTGTTATCGTTACGATAATTCTTCTGGAGTCGTTTAATAACGCTTGCTGCCAGTATGTCAAAGTCTCCGTTTCTACCTAAATAGAACTCCACATACTTCTTTGTGCGGAGCATATTCTTGAATAAATCGTATAGCTTTTCTTCTATATCGAAGTCCCCAACGATTCGATGCCCGATCATGGTGACACGGTATATCTCGCCAAGCAAATTGCTTACCCCCACCTGCTACTTTCTAAAAAAGTACACCTTTTTACAGTGATTTTTTTGCGCCCTCAATGATGAAAAGCAAGCCACAAAGCCCAATGTTTTCAGCTTTTTTATACTATATCATACCTTTTTCTTACAGTCAATTCTCCCGCAGCCACTTGTTAAGACCCAGCGATTTTGTCACCATAAAATTCAGCGAAAATGTCACCATGATTTTTCTTTTCTAACCTTCTTCATTATCATGTTATATGAAGGAGGTTTTTATATTGGACAGAAAAGAAGTTATTGATCTATTGTCCAAAAAATTGAATGGTGATTTGAAAATTTCTTATGATCATTTAGCTGTTCTTACAAATTATTCTAAAAGACAGCTTATTCGTCTATCTAAATCTTTAAATGAAAAAGGTATAGATTCTACCTTGAAACACGGTAATAAAGGTTTGGCAGCCCACAATCGTGCTTCAAATGATGAAATTGATTTTATTGTCAATTTCAAAAAGCTATACCCCAATATCACTATAGCACAATTTAGAGATATTTATCTTGAAGATATTATTTTTAACCCTTCTAGAAAAGAAGATGTATCCAAATATAATCTTAAACCTAGAAGCACTTCATTCTTTCAAAGGCTCTATAAAGAATATAAATGGACTTCTCCCGTTAAACATAGAAGTCATAAAAGAGACTCTCCTTTACATTTACTGAGAGAAAAAAGTCCTAGAGCTGGTATGCTTGTTCAAATCGATGGAACTCCTTTTGACTGGTTTGGCAGCAGTCAACGCTTTACTCTTCATATGGCCGTTGACGATGCAACCAATGATATCCTTGCAGGCTGGTTTACCAAAAACGAATGCATGTATGGATATTGTAAGATGATGGAACTTCTTATCAAGAAAAAAGGAATTCCCTTAGCTATTTATTCAGACAAACATACTATCTTTAAAAGTCCTGAAGGTAATATAACATCATTTGGTGTTATGATGGATAAACTTGGCATTGAAATGATTTTCGCAAATACATCTCAAGCCAAAGGATTGATAGAACGGTACAATGGTACAGCTCAAAGAAGATTGCCCAATGACATTATAAGGTTCAAAATAAAAGACTACGATCAATTAAATATATGGTTCAATGACTTTTACATAAAATATCTGAATGAAAAATTTGCACATCTTCCAATTGATCCTGTTTATGAATTTGTAGAGCTAACAGAAAATTACGATTTGAATCTAGTGTTCACTGTTTCAAATACCAGAAAAATAGTAGAAGGCAATATGTTTTCCTATAACGGATATTATTATGTCCCATATGATAAAAATGGAGAAGTAGTAAAAATAAGAACTTCAACAGAAGTTACAATTTTATATTTTGTGCTAGAAAATAAAATAAGAATGAAATATATTGGGATTATTTATGACTGTACATTGATAGGTACAAAACATAAAAACAAACAGGTACTAATAAATGATCATAAAGATTTAAATAATCTCATTCAAGAAATGGACAAAAAAACAAAGGGTTCACACTAATAGAACCCTTCTTCATTTTTGGTGACATTTTTGCTGAACGTTAACATTCTCCCGCAGCCACTTTTATGGCTTTTGTATTTAGGTGTACTTTTTTACAGTGATTTTTTTTCGCTGTTCAATGTTGCTCTGTATTCCCGCAGTCGATGGTAAAAGGTTGATTCACACATTCCGCACATCTCGGCGGCTTCATAGGATTTGATAATACCACTTTCCCATTTCTCCACGATCTCCAGAAAATTGGGCGGAGCCTTTTTGACAGGTCTTCCGAACTTCATTCCGTTGGTTTTTGCGGCGGCAATGCCCTGTGCCTGACGCTTTCGGATATTTTCCCGTTCATTCTGCGCCACAAAGGACAGCACTTGCAGCACAATATCTGCAAGGAAAGTACCCATCAGGTCTTTGCCACGCCTTGTGTCCAAAAGCGGCATATCGATCACAGAAACATCAACTTCCTTTTCCCGTGTCAGGAATCTCCACTGGCTTTGGATTTCTTCATAGTTTCTGCCAAGCCGGTCAATGCTCATAATATACAGGCTGTCTCTTATACACATCTCCGAGCCCACGA
>ERZ1027044.1165-NODE-1165-length-10674-cov-15.077973_pt1 | contig 10674 bp, 10 predicted proteins | sample MGYA00519433_ERZ1027044 | MGnify/ENA primary metagenome ERZ1027044 (study PRJEB26926, sample SAMN06164589) | human gut metagenome | biome: ENVO:00009003; feature: ENVO:2100002; material: ENVO:00002003 | host: Homo sapiens | place: USA | collected 2012 ... | reverse complement strand
AATTCGGTGATTACCAACTTTTAAAGATACTTTCTTATCCCGAACTCACGTAATAGCCCTGCATAAAAGAAGCTTCATAGCCGGACGTTCTACAGAGGACGCGCACATGCCTGAGAATCATCTGGAATACCAGCACAGCAAAGGACGGAATGCCGCCTTTTACCTGGAAGAGGCAGAGGTTATCGGCATGTATACACTGAAAGCCGTAGAAAAGGTATTGGCTTCACCGAAGTACGTAAGCCATGCCTACCGCTCTTGCGAAGGTATATTGTCCTTGCGTAAAAAATATGGTAAGGAAAGGCTTGAGAATGCCTGCAAGCGTGTGTCTGAAAGCGGAACCGTAACTTACAGTATGCTCAAGAATATCCTTCAGAACAATCTGGATAAAGCTGAAAACCGCCCCAATGTATGCCGTATCCCAACCAATGAATATGTACGGGGTGCAGAAGCGTTTTCCAACATTTAAACTCTTATTTATATGAATACACAAGAAATGCTGAAAACGGAGCATATCCACCCAAGCAGAACGGTTTAATCCACCCACAATTATCGCTAAAATGGGCTTGAAAAGGGCATAAAAATCGGAGTAAATCCGTTCATTTTTGTCCAAAGGGTCCAAAATCACAAAAAAACGGAGCATGTCCGTTCACTTTTATACTCTTTCCCGTATCTTGTATGCAGAAAATAATCTTCATACGATACGACTATGGCAGGAAAAAGTAAGAATATGAGCCAAATCAAACAACTTCTTCTATTAAAGAAGAACGGAATCTCCAACCGCAAAGCTGCCAATATAATTGGCATGAACAAGGAGACAGTGAACAACTACATGAATAAAGTCAATGCTGACAGTCTTAGCCTTGATGAATTAATCAGGCTGGATGACCCCATTCTTGAGCACCGCCTCAAGGGCGGTAATCCTGCATACAGCGACAAGCGTTTTGAAACATTCAAAGCCCTTCTTCCATATCTTCAGGAAGAGATGAAGCGCAAGCATGTCACACTGAAGCTGCTTTGGGAGGAACACCGTAATAAACATCCTGATGACCACTACAGCCTGACACAGTTCCGTTTTCATTACAATCAGAGGTAGTGTAAAATAAACTGTGTCACGCATTATTTCCTATTAGAAAACTCATCGGTCGGGGAACGGCCAGCGCCAAGGGGCGGGACCACCCGTCCCGACGAGCGTAAAATTACAATAATTTAAATCGCTCTCCAAACTTTATGGCTAATTGTTGTGAGATTGTAGCCCAGTTAGCCAGTGGCATGGTCCACTTCTTCCGCATATTGCGGTATGCAAGATAAACCAGTTTCTCAAGGGCTGTATCCGACGGGAACGCGCCTTTGTTTTTTGTCACCTTACGGATCTGACGGTGATACCCTTCAACGGTATTTGTTGTATATATGAGCTTACGGATAGCCGGAGTATACTGGAAATATTCGGACAGCTTATCCCAATTCTCATGCCAGGATCTGATAACGATAGGATACTGTTCTCCCCATTTCTTTTCCAGCTTAAGAAGATCATTTTCTGCAGACTCTTTATTTACAGTCTGATAAACGCATTTCAAATCCTTCAGGAATTCCTTTTGATTTTTAGAGCCTACATATTTGATGGAATTACGAATCTGATGTGCGACGCAAAGCTGTACGGCTGTATTGGAATAAACACTTTGGATTGCTTCAGGAAAACCTTTCAAGCCGTCTATACAGGCAATAAGAATGTCTTCGACTCCACGGTTCTGGAGGTCTGTCAGAACACTGAGCCAAAAGTTTGCTCCCTCATTTCTTGATATATACATTCCGAGCAGCTCCTTATGTCCTTCTCTGTCAATACCCAGCACATTATAGATTGCACGTGTAACAGCACAACCACGTTCATCCGTTACTTTATAATGGATGGCATCCATCCAGACTATAGGATAGACAGAATCAAGCATACGTGATTTCCATGCCTTTATTTCCGGAAGTACACGGTCTGTAATGGCACTGATTGTATCGTCAGATATACGATTACCAAGATTCTCTTCCATCCAGTCACTAATCTCACGTGTGCTGTTACCAAGAGCATACAGGCCGATTATACGGTCTGCAACGCCTTCTGCAAGAATTGTTTCACGCTTCTTAATGAATTGTGGATCAAAACTTGAATTACGGTCACGGGGAGTAGATATGGTTACCTCACCCAATGCCGTTTGGACCTGTTTTTGCATTTTCCCGTTACGGCGGTTGCCCATCTGACGTTCTTCTTCTGTAAGATATGCATCCATCTCACCCTCCAGAGCTGCATTTAGGATACTTTTCAATAAAGGGGCAAAAGCACCGTCTTTACCTAACAAGGATTTACCCGCTTTTAGCTGTTCAATTGCCTTGTTCTTGATACTCTCAAAATCAAATTCTTCTTTCATAAAAAAACTGTGTTAGCAAAGTTAATACTTTATTCTTTACTGACACAGTTTAATTTACATCCTCGATGCCGTTCGTTCAATAATTTCATTGTCAGTTATTACAGTCTATTATTTCTTTGAAAAGCCACCCGTCATTGAGGTGAAATTTATCAATGACGGGTAGTTTACTATCTTTCTCACGTTAAATTAAGTTCCGACTTAAATTTTTCTTTAAAAAGCCTATAGTCTTTATCGTTAAACTGCTCTTTCATATTCTCCAGAACACGTTTTTCTGTTTCAGGACTCCAATATATTTTTAATTTTTCTTTAGCTCTTGTAATAGCCGTATAGAAAATGTTGTGACTTACCATTTCCTCAATTTCATTTGTAATTACTATCTTCACGGAATCATATTCTAATCCTTGGGCCTTATGAATAGAAACAGCATAGGCTATCTGAAACGGAACAATGGCATCCAAATTATCATCATCTTCATCTCTGTCATTTTGAAGATCTACCTTAAAACAAATAACAGACGTATTTTCAGCCACAGAATCCAACAGCACTAAATCTAACCCCGATACATCTAGTTCATTGACAACCATATATATTTCTATCGTGAAATACACGCAGTCTTCCTTTTCCTCTATAGCTAAAATCTTTCCTTTCAGATTATTGTAAATCAAAGGAGCAAATCTATTCGATTCATTAAACAAAATCGGATCCCCCACCTTGTAAGTCTGTACTCCGATTCTCACAGAAGGATTGGGATTATTGCTTTGTAGAAACTTATTTATATTGTTAATTCCATACAAACCGTCATAATTCAAGCAAAGAACAATCTCATCATCCATGCTTTTTGAGAATATGGAGTCATCCAAAGCTGATGAAAATCCATACTTAGTAATAAATTCTAACCTATCATCCGTAATCCGTCGTACTTTATCCCAAACTTCTTTCAAACCATGATCAGTCGTACGATATGTAGAAGTCAGTTCAACTACTGCACTTTTAGACATAATAAAATGAGCAATACTAAACCAATTTCCAAATAATATTGATTCAATTTGGTATACATCCCCAACTAGCAATAGAAGCTGAAAACTCGATTTTTCTAGTACCTTTACCATATCCCTGTTACTTACAGTACTACATTCATCTACACATAAAATATCGCATTCCCAATTAGAATTGCTAGCCGAAAGATATTTTGTAATTGTCATAAAATCCGCATTGTCTGCCGTCACCTTTCGACGAAGATTTTCTACCGCAGGATTTGTGTTCGCTAAAAAAATTTTATGTTTGTCTTTAAAAAATAAAGATATATAATTTATCATCATAGATTTTCCCGTACCAGCCGGACCGTAAATAAGAGTAACTTTAGAATCTTTGAACAAAGTCTTTATTGCCTCTTTCTTTTCTTCACTATCTATGTTAATCTCTGGAGTTCTCATCCAGGATTCCACTGAATTGACATAGTTTCTAATTCCACTTTCTGTATGCTTCAACAGATTTGAGATTATGTTTCGAACATGATCTTCATATTCTTTGATATAAAAATGTTTTTTATAAGACTCAATACGCAAATGCTGATGTTTTTTGTATAACACACCATTATATTTTTCTGCTAAAATCTCTGGCTCCTCGAAGTGCTGAACTTCATTTGCAGAAGTATACAATGCTCCATTACGCTCTGTATTATTTTTTATAAATCGAGCAAACAATTCATGTTTGCGACCAGAGTAGTCTATACAATAGAACAAATCAGAAATTGAAGGATTATGATTTACCAACGAAAAATTAAATGGAATCTTATCAAAAGGAATGCACTGATATTTTAAATACAAATTAGAAAGCTCAGCACATTGATTTACACACAATTGCCGCTTAATTATCTTATTATTCAAATGATAAAGCAAATAACGAAGTACATTTGTTCCTACCCCTCCATTAGAAATAAAACTTCGGCAAGTCGTTAAAAGACTAGATATAAGATTATTTCTAGTTCCTTCCCGTATAAATTTTATGCAATTTGCATAAAATTTATCTGAAGCATCCATCAAATCAATAAGATTCATTCTGGATTGAGTCAGGAGCTTCATTAAATTAGAATATTCTTTAAGATCTCCATATTCTTGTGAAAGCCCAAATATCTTTGCAAAATTTCTAAATTCACAAGCCCTTATAGATACATTCCAATCTACAATAACCACAATCGGCATCTTGCGTTCCAACACTTGAATATCAAACTCAGCCAGATGCAATTCCACTGCATAATACGAAGATATTTCCTGTTTCGTGAAGGCAATTATCCTATCAAATTTGCTAGATTTGTCGTGCGCTGGAATAAAAGTTACTTCATAAAAAATTACATCATTAACAATTACAGGATGTAACTTTTCAATATAGAACCGACCATGCTGAAGTATTTTCTGAGCTATGGCAGCCTTATTTTCAAGCACTTTTTCTATAGCTTCATAATATTGGGTAAATGCAGTATCAGTATTCAACGGGAACTTATGAAGATTTTCCAGCAATTCTATTCCATAGCTATCCTTCATAAAAGTCTTTACGCGCAACAGATATTCATAATATTTAAGCATCAACCTCTCTGAACTATCCGGGTCCAACGTATAATGAGAGACTGATATTTGTAATAATTTATGGAATATATTCAAGAAACGATACTTTCCCTGAAGGGTATTAATAAACTTAATAGCATTTTTTATGTTCTGATACTCATTTTCTATCAAGGAATTGCCTGAAGCCGCATAAATCTTTAAAAAAACACATTCCAAAAAATTACGCAATTGCGATAAAATATTCTGAGACAACAAACCTCGTTCATTAGCCTGCAAAGACTCTATGTTTTTACAGATTGCTTCATTGCAAGAATATATTCTTTTATCTATATCTATTATATCCATAGTTATATATTTTTCCAGTTTAAAATACGATAATTTTCACTCGTTCCATCTTTTCCACATACACCGGGCCACTTCCCACGGTACATTTTTTGTGTATCGTTTCCCTGATTTAATAGGTAGTTACTCCACCCTTCATACAACTTAAGAGCAACAATTCCGTTCTTTACCGAATACTCAAACAAGTCATATTTAATGATCGTACCATGTATCCGTTTTATCATTTCACTCTTTCTTTCCAGACTCTTAACAAAAATATCCCGGCATATAGATATCGAGACCTCATCATGTTAGTGTCGAGGTAAATATATAATTTTTTTAGGAAACAGCAAAGGACTATAATAAATATAGCACGGCTCTTTCATTTAAAACAACCTCTATAATCCTTGTTATTCTCCGAAAAACCATTATTTTTGCGCACAGCGATGCAGAAAGCACCGCTTCCGGTGTTTCTTTTTATCGTTCATTTAAGTACATGACAAAAATTTGAATACATCGAATTTGGGTGTGTATGTCGGTCGGAAAAGCACGTTTGAGATTTCCTCAAGACCATACTTGACCAATGACTTAGCCCTTCGCCCATGCTTCAGAATTTTTATCGGTTTAACGTATATATCTTTATGTTCACCAACGAGATACGCCCATACAAGAGCCATGCAGACCATCGCAAACAGACGTGCGATACGCACTCTGTCACGCAGGTGGGTGTCCTCGATGTTGAAGCCCGAAGATTTCATGGCACGGAAAAGCTTATGTAAAGCTTTACATAAGGCATTTTATGATAAGTATATCGTTATGAGAAGTGATCAGAAAAGTACTATTAATTATCAATATGATAGAAGAATACTTCTCCGTTCGACTTCTCATAACGAAGATTACTTTTTCAGTCCTTTGAGCCAATCTCTGAGATTTTTATTGCCTTCCCAAGACTTATCAGAATCTCGGTTAGGTGTCAGATTTATATATGCTTTCTCAAGATCTTCACGTTTTGCCTTTGAGTCTGCACGTGCATAGATATCGGTTGTCTGAATCGAGACATGTCCAAGTAAATCTCTGATATAAATTAGATTGACACCAGCCTGTAGGAGATGCATGGCACGACTGTGACGTATGGAGTGGCAGCTGATTTTCCCTGAGATTAATTCGGGAGATTCCATTCTTGCCATTTCCACATAAGTATTGAGGATGTAGGCAATGCCTTCACGTGTCAGCTTTTCATGCCTATCATTGTAGAAGAGTGGAAATGCAGTCTTGTTGCTATCATTAAGGTGATTTTCTTCCATGTAATCACGTAGTATTGACACTTGTTCCTTTACTAGAGGTACGATTCGTGCCTTACGTCCTTTGCCAAACAATCGAATGGTGTATGGTTCATGAGTGATGCGGACACTGTCCACTGTTAGGTCTGCAATCTCAGAAACCCTGGCTCCGGTATCATACATAAGTGACAACAAAGCTAGATTTCGTCTGCCCCTCCATGTGGACGTATCCGGTTGAGCTAATAGCAATTTGATACCGTCTACAGTAAGATAGTTGAGTGTATTACCCGATGTTTTCATTGCCTTGATTGAGAGTATCTTCTGCCACTCCTCAATCATATCAATGACTGCATACTGCAGATACTTACACAGGGAATGAATGGCGGCAAGGCGATAGTTACGAGTAGCAGGTGAGCATTTGCGTACGTCAAGTAACCATATGAGATATTCGCTAATACATTCCCTTGTAAGGTGCTTCAATTGCAATCTATCGACACTAATCCCTTTTTCGTCTTTCATGTAGTCAATGAATTGTACAAAAGCATCCCTGTAGGAAGATATCGTATTGGGACTTACATTGCGCTCATGCGGCAAGTATTCAGAAAGAAAACGGCTAAGATACTTTGCAAAATCAGTCGTTGTAGTCATAGGCCTTGCATGTTTTAGGATAGACAAAGGCGTTGATTTCTGAGCATTGCTCTTCCATTTCAGGATACATTGCACATGTCAGACGTACATACTGCTCTGTCGCACTAAGCGAGTGGTGACCAAGAGATGTTGATAGAATTGGTAAAGCCGTGTATAAATCCATTCCGTTATGTCCCATCTGTACAAGTGCATGTACCGCATTCGTATGTCGCAAGTCGTGAACACGAGGTCCGTGATGGTCTCCCTTGAAAGGAATACCACACTTATCAAACAGTTTGCGTAGGTGCTGATACACGCAATTTGTTCTGATGCTAGTACCATCTGATTTTACAAACAGAAGGCTATTATCAGCAGATATGCCATTGATAGGCATCCTGTCTCTATATCTCATATAGGTTTCAAGTACTTCCTTCATGGATTCGCATATCGGTACAATCCTTTCACTTCCGTTCTTGGTCTTATCTAAGAGAATATATCCTTCGTCTAAATGGACATGCTTGTTGCGGATGGACAAAGCTTCAGATATACGCATTCCTGTACTATAGAGCAGGCGAAGCAGGGCAGGCATAACGATTAGGGATGTTCCCATACGTATATCATAGAGTCTGCAATCATCCGCTGCTGAGAGGATGGCTGCAATCTGCTCCTTGGTGAAGATGTATGGAGTAAAATCCGGTTTGGGTTGCTTGGGTATTCTGGGAATAAAGCAGGCACATCCACATCTGCACATTAGCTTTGTCAGTTGAGACCAGACAGAGTATTTTGCATACAATGTCCTGTCACAATCGGCTATACGTGTTGCTCTCCACTTGTTGAAGAAAGGTTCCGTGATGTGTGGATCATTGAGATTCTCCTCATTGGCAAAGTCGTCTATCTCCTTCAGTATCCACTTGGTACGCAATGCACTGATTCCTGCAGAGATCTTGCCCTCCAGCAGATGATTCATATATGGTGCAAGTACACTAGAGTAGTAGAATCGCTCAGCCATAGAATGCCCCTCCTCTCTGATTATAAAATTCATCCGGCACTGGCGGAACCGGTATTGCACACTGCATGAGCGACTTGATGTCAATCCTGAGATAAGTGAGTGTTGTTTCTGTATTGCGATGTCCGAGTGATTCGGATATAACTGGCATCATCGTTCCGTTCTCAAGCATAGTGCTTGCAAGTGAGTGACGTAGCGAGTGAGGGCCATGGTGCTTTGCAGATACATCAATTCCTGACTTGCAGATGACAGTATTTATGGCAGCGCATACCATAGCTTTGGTTGCTGCCACATAAGGTGCTCTGCAGGAAAGGAAAACATTCTGCAATTCTGATTGGGGCCTTCCGTGTTGCAGGTAATCAATGATAGCATTACCAACATCTGCAAGCAGGGGCAATTCTATGGTCTTGCCCGTCTTCTGCATGATGAGGGTTATCATATCTTTATCCCAATCTATATTGGAAAATTGAAGATTGGCAATATCTGATGCTCGTAATCCCAAACGTGATGCCAGTAATACCATGGCATAGTTTCGTTTACCAACTCTACTGCTTCTGCTCACGGAATTCTCTACAGTCGTCACCTCTTCTGCTGTATAAAACGATGGGATACGTTCTTTCTTGCGTAGCTTGTAGGTGTTAAACAGGTCATCAAACCTTTCATCCACAATATGTTTCTCATTCCAGAAACGGAAAAGGACTCGCAGTGCAGATACGATATTCACCTTATTGGTTGGATGCGATGACACAAATGACAGGATGTGTCTGTCTGCAATCCCTGCAACTATCTTGACTCCACTGATATTAAGGTGAGTCAGAAATTCACTCAGATACAAACGGTAATCCTTGATTGTAACCTGACTTCTGCGGAGGTTTATGAGATGAGTGATGAGTTTCTCCATCTCTCGTCCAACTTCACCATCAAGCGAATGATGAACAGGAATGAAACAACGCTTACGGATGATTCCCAACGAAAGCATGTCGTCAAGGACTTGAACGCTACGGATTTTCTCGCGTTCCTGATGACGGATTTCGCCCTTTAAGTGGCAACAACTTGACACGAAATCAGCACCGACAGAAGGTGAATAATTCTCGATACTGCGTTCCGTCATGAAATGAACGATGCCTGTACGCCAAAGACTCTTGTATTTAGAGATGCGATTCTCCGTATAACAATGTTCTTTGAAGTACTCAATGCAACGCACCATTAGATCTTGGATTTTTACTTCTTGCATAATGATTATATTAAGTTTGGAGGCTTATGCCCTATACTATAATATAATATTATGAGAAGTATTTATGATAAGTGAACGAGATATATCTCAAGAAATCAATCATTTCTTAACAGAGGGAATGATTGCACTTCTCATAACGATATACTTATCATAAAATGCCGTTTCAATCTCCCAGCGTTTTTTATAGGTCGCTACTCCATCCTCAGGTCGGTTGAAACAGATCAGGATCTGAAGTTCGGGTATCCCGTCAGAGTTTTTGATTCGACTTCCGGCAAGATAGACATACTGCCCTTTATGCAAAAAGAGCTTGTAGTAGAATTTCTCCTGTCCGATTTTAAGGGAATTGAAGAGCCATCACGCTCTGATTCTTTCTCCTGTGGAGGGCTTGACAACCCAAATATCCTGCCGGATACGGATATAGTATCGAATCCTGTTGTCGTTAAGCCATTCAATCCACTCCTTGCCGATGAACTCGCGGTCGGCCACAAGGCAGTCGATGCAGTCATGTCCAAAAAGTCGGATGAACCGCTCCATGATATCCTTGCGTTCTTCCCAATTGGAATTGCCCCGTTTGTTCAAAAGACTGAACAGCAATGGAAAGGCAACACCTTTGTAGGTAATGCCGAGGGTGAGTATATTGATGTTGAACCCTCCAAACTTCCAGTTGGTGCGGTCCATACTCAAAACCAAACCATTCTTAACAGGAAGCAACGAGAAGATCATCATTGCCACCAGGTCGAGGTCCAAGGCATAGTTGGCGATGAATCGCTGAATGCGGCGCAGATTGGAATCACGTTCAACCGACGTAGGCATTGCCGAAGCCAGTTTGTGAAGGCTCACAGTCTGCACCACACAAAGTGCATGCAGCATATAAGCCATAAGCTTAATGCGGGCCAGATTCATCGATTTTCCAAAATACTCTTGCATAATCGGGAGGATTTGGTTAACTTTGACCAAGTCCTTGGAATCAGTAGTCTTCATAGAGAAAGCGGCTAACTTTTCTTTAAAGTTACTGATTTTCAAGGACTTTTGCAAATATAATCTGTTGATAATTAAATGATTAACAATAGAATTTTATTTTTTGTCATCTACTAAAAAAGTTTTTTATATATTTGCACTGTTAGTCAAAGTGTTATAATTAATATCAAAACAAATGAAAAATTAATGTAAAAAATAATATTGATTATATCTCTGTCTCTTATACACATCTCCGAGCCCACGAGACGGACTCCTA
>ERZ1027044.1161-NODE-1161-length-10695-cov-3.713064_pt1 | contig 10695 bp, 6 predicted proteins | sample MGYA00519433_ERZ1027044 | MGnify/ENA primary metagenome ERZ1027044 (study PRJEB26926, sample SAMN06164589) | human gut metagenome | biome: ENVO:00009003; feature: ENVO:2100002; material: ENVO:00002003 | host: Homo sapiens | place: USA | collected 2012 ... | reverse complement strand
ATCTACACGAGCCTTATCGTCGGCAGCGTCAGATGTGTATAAGAGACAGCTCTGAAACCGGAAAAGCCATCATAATGAAGAGCCTTATTGAGCCTGTTTTCATTCGTATTCAAATCATTCAGAAATTCCTGCAAGGAATATTGAGGATTAGTAAACGATTTACTATGTTTCATGAGACTTTGCATCTGGTTGGATAGTTCAAGAACGACAGGCGAAACCGCAATTTCCCGGATGGCTTCTATTTCTTCCATCTCCAGCTCTTCTACAGGCTGGGGAGGTAAAGAAAGCGGATTCTCATTACGCAAATATAGTATATTCAAAAAAAGGACGGGAAGGATTACAATATAGCCGAATACGTTAAAACATAATCCACTAGTGCCCAGCATCAGCCAAATATAGCCGGACATGATGATAGCAAAACACATCATATAAATCGACATTGCCTGGCTCTGTTTACGCCGGACGGGAATCCATCGTCTCATATATGGAAAAAGGAAATTTACGGAAGGAGTAATTACACTGATTACAAACAGCATCAGCCTTACCCGTACATCCTGTTCACCAATATTCTCCCGAATGGAGGCAAAAGATTTTAGAGTAGTATAGTGACCGTTGAAAAACTCATAGCAACAAGCTATACATGTAATCAGCAAAATAGGGATACATAAACTGACGACTCTTGAAAAAGTCATCCATCCCGGCTTCAATGAAGCTATAGGAAAAATAGAAAAGAACTGAAAAAAGACAATCACCCGTACAATATGCCATATCGAAAGATGATTCATCGGAACTTCAGTAAAACGCGGAATCGTCTCCTCACCTCCTCTACTGAAAATCCACATCCATTCCAGATTATCACACAAAAGAAGAAAGGACAGAGTGATAGCCAATACTCCCCATGCTTTTGTAAGTCCATTATTATCTGAAGAACGTGAATAAACAAGTATTCCCAATACCAAGCCCACAATATCCAACAACAATTCAATGCAGAGAACAATTACGTTTACCATGTTTTTTTTGTTTTGAGCGACAAAAGTAGTCTTTTCGCGAAAAGAACGAGAGCATCCCACTCGCAAAAAGCGTCCCAATATAGGGAGATTTGCTAAAATGGGAACCATTTGGGGGTAATATATTTCAGACTTTTCACCTTTACTAATACTTTTGTACCAGCATTTACCCCTAACAAGAACAATTATAATATGACGCGCTACTTAAAGAATATGGAAAAAGAAATCACCATCGAAAATCAGGTAGAAGAAATCTCAATAATTGCCCAATTCATCGAAGAATTAGGCATGTCATTACATTTACCTTCCGGCATAACAATGAGTCTCAATCTGGCTATTGAAGAAGCAATAAGCAATATTATCCATCACGGTTATCCTCAAAATCAAAAAGGTGAAATTACATTGAAAACTTCCGTGGCCCCCGGCCTACTGATTGCCCAGATTATTGACGATGGTATTTCATTCGATCCCACAAAATCTGAAAATGAAGCATCAGGAAATGCACTATCTCTGGAACAGCAACTGACACAAGGTTTGGGACTCTTCTTGATTCGCCGAACAATGGATAAAGTAGAATATCATTCGACGGACAGCCAAAACGAACTAATCCTGACTAAAAAAATAGAAATGGATTTCAAACCGGAAGCAACTCTTAAAACGAATTTATGTAAAATAGAGGAAGTAATCATACTCACTGTTGAAGGACGATTGGACACTGCCAATACCAACGAATTCAATACTCTCATCCAACCTTTATTAAGCGTTCAGAATCCTAATATAATAATCAACTGCGAAGGATTACTATATATCAGCAGTTCCGGTTTAAGAAGCCTGATAACCCTCCAGAAAATTGTAAAGCAACACAACGGACAACTTGTATTAGAAGCTATGCGTGCGGAAATACGGAAAATATTCGATATGACAGGCTGTTCCGGCCTTTTTATCATTCGTTAATTCCATTTATAATGAGAAAAGCATCTATTATTTGCAGTATCTTGCTATCTCTGTTCTTTCTGACAGAACCGGTGAATGCACAATCCATTAATCTCACACCCAAATGGACGGCACAAGCACAATTTGCAGGCTATTACGTAGCCGACAAACTGGGATTCTACAAGGAAGAGGGACTTGACGTACATGTGGTACATCCTTCGCTTTCGGCAAGCTCTTTTTCTTTTCTGCAGAAAGGGTATTCGCAAGCGGTAGTTATGAACCTATCGTATGCCTTGACTGAATATTTTGCAGGTGCACAGGTAGTCAATATCTTGCAAACCTCACAGGAAAACAGTCTGATGCTTGTCAGTCGTTCGCCACTTAAGGGTATTCCATCTTTGCAACATAAGAAAATAGGGGTATGGAATCATCTTAGTCAAGAACTACTGGATCAAATAGCCAACAAATATCAACTCCAGGTGGAATGGATACGTTTCAATGGAGGAGTCAACATTTTCCTATCGAAAGCTGTGGATGTTTGTCTCGTAGGAAGTTACAATGAGTTTCTACAACTAATTGAAGCCGGTGTAAAGACTGATTCAATTCATATCATGCATTTCTCGGATTATGGATATAACCTGCCGGAGGACGGACTTTATGTTAGCAGAGAATTCTATCAGAAATATCCCCAAGCTGTACAGAAATTGGCCCGTGCCAGCATACGTGGGTGGGAATGGGCAAACGAACACCGCGAACAAACATTGGACATTATAATGGAACAAGTGCATCAACACAACATAGGAACCAACAGATATCACCAGCGTAAAATGTTGGATGAGATCTTACGGCTACAAACAAACAAGAAGAGCGGGCAACGTCCCTATCGGCTAAGCCGAGAAGTATTTGATCTGGCAACTAGTATTTTGTTGCCAGATCAAATCAAAAACACCAGCAACATTCGTTATGAAAATTTCGTAAAATAATCACATTCATTCATGAAACACACTTTTTCCCGTTCCTTTGCAACCCGGCTAAGTATCTACGTACTTTCCTTTACGTTGATTATCTTTGCTACTATTATGGCGCTATTTTATTATTATAGTCACCAGAAAGTAACGGACTTTGCCATTGAACGTACTCATGGACTATTAAGTAACATTGCAACTGAAATCAGCGGTCAGCTATTGTCGGTAGAGACTACCATAGAGCAGTCCGTTTGGGTATTGGAAAAAAACATAGACCACCCGGATTCTTTACATAATATTATTGAATCTGTTGTTAGAAACAATCAGTTCATTGTAGGAAGTGGCATCGCTTTCGTTCCCGATTATTACAAAGAAAAAGGGAAATATTTCATGCCTTATGCTTCCTTCAAAGATGAAATAAACGGCGAAATCACTTACCAGGTATTGGGTAGCCAGAATTATGACTATCCATGCATGGACTGGTATCTCATCCCCCAACTGCTTAAACAACCTTACTGGAGCGAACCTTATTATGATGACGGAGGGGGAAATTTCATCATGAGTACTTATGCCAAACCGCTGTTTGACAGTGATGGGAAATTAGTCGCAGTCTTTACAGCCAATATATCTCTGACGCAATTCACTGATACAATTAGCTTGCTGAAGCCATATCCTTCCAGCTACACCTATTTAATCAGTCGCAACGGAAGTTTCCTGACCCACATGGACAGGAATAAGATCATGAACGAAACGATATTCTCTGAAGCTTTTGCCAAAGAGAATCTTGCACAGGAACAGATCGGACATGAAATGCTGGCAGGACATACCGGAACCATGCGTTTCGATAACAAAGGAGTAGATTCGTATGCATTTTACACAACTATTCCCCAGATTGGATGGTCAGTATGCACCGTTTGTCCAAGCCAGATTATTCTTCAGGAACTAGACAGTACATCCCGAACAATCATCTATACTTTTATAGTGGGGATGATAGCCTTATTCCTGATTGTGTACAGCATCATCCGACGCCTTGTCCGCCCACTGGAGAAATTCTCCGAGTCAGCCCGCGAAATTGCGACCGGACGATTTGATGTTACCATACCAGAAGTGCATTCCAACGATGAAATCAGAGATCTATACGATTCGCTTATCTTCATGCAGCACTCTTTATCTACTTACGTAGTTGAACTAAAAGACACGACTGCCAGCAAAGAACGGATTGAAAGTGAGCTTTCTATAGCCCGGGAAATACAAATGGGAATGCTTCCCAAGATATTCCCTCCCTACCCCGAACGTAGTGATGTAGATTTGCATGCCATACTTCACCCTGCGAAAGAAGTAGGCGGAGATCTTTATGACTTCTATATGGATGGTAACCGCCTCTACTTCCTAATCGGCGATGTATCAGGAAAAGGCGTACCCGCTTCTCTGTTTATGGCAATCACCCGCAGTCTGTTCCGTACTTTATCTCAGCAGGTGCTTTCACCGGCCAAGATTGTGACGGACATGAACAATTCGATTTCTGATAATAACGAATCCAACATGTTTGTCACGCTTATTGTCGGAATCCTCGATTTGGAAACGGGGAAACTGAAACTGTGTAATGCCGGACATAATCCTCCCATACTGATTCGTCCGGACGGACAGGTTTCTTTCTTGGAATTCAAGACCCAGATATTTGTTGGCGTCATTGAAGAATTTGCCTATACCGAAGATGAAACGACATTGGAAAAAGGAAGTAAACTGTTCCTTTACACCGATGGAGTGACAGAAGCTGAAAATACAGAGAAAGAGCTATATGGAGACGAGAAATTATTGGAAACATTGTCTGATAATACCACGTCTGACGTACGTACCACTGTAAATGGTATAGTGGACTCTATAGCAGAGCATGTCAAGGAAGCCGAAGCCAGCGATGACTTGACTATTTTACTTATTCAATATGAACCCGGACAACAAACAATTAAGCACATATCATTATGGAAAGAGAAATAAAGATCTCAAACGATTTAAATGAAATTTCAGTTTTAGCCAGTTTCATTGAAGAACTGGGAGAAGAACTTTCTTTGTCATTTGAAACGACAATGAATATCAATCTGGCATTGGAAGAGGCCGTAGCCAATATTATTATGTACGCCTATCCAACTCAAGAGCAACACACCATCCTATTAAGAGTAACTTACAGCGAAAAACAACTTGTTTTCCTATTAACGGACAAGGGAGCCTCTTTTGATCCGACACAAGTAGATGAAGTAGATGTTACACTTTCTTTGGAGGAACGTCCAATCGGAGGTCTGGGAATATTCCTCATACGAAGCATTATGAACGAAATATCTTACCAACGTATCGACAATGAGAATCACCTCATTATGAAAAAAGACATTTGACGCGGGGCGGAAAGATTGTATAGTTTTCCAGCCAATTCATGGGGTATATCAAAGATTTCACTATCTTTGATGCCATTATTAATCTTATGAACTAATAATGAGCAGCCTTAACAAAATAGCAATCTGTCTACTTTTTCTATGCGCAGGGGTTAATTATGCTTTTTCTGATATTCCGGAGCAAATCAACTTCTCCTATATCTCTATTAATGAAGGATTGTCACAAAGTACTGTATTCTCTATCGATCAGGACCAACGAGGCAATATGTGGTTCGCAACTTATGACGGAGTTAACAAGTACGATGGGTATTCATTTACAGTTTATCAGCACAATGAAGATGATCCGAACAGCATCGCTAATGACATTTCGCGAATCGTAAAGACTGACAGTCAGGGACGGGTTTGGATCGGCACGCGGGATGGTTTGTCATATTATGATGAGGAGAAGGATAAGTTCAGAAATTTCTTCTACGAAAAGAAGGGGAAGAAGCTGCAAATCAACGGTATTGCGGAGATCTCACCGGAACAACTGCTCATAAGTACACAGGAAGGTCTGACTATGTTCGATATTAAAGAATCACGATTCGTTGATGATTCTTTTAGTACGGCTATGCATAAGATAGTGGCTTCTGCTCTTTACAGGCAAGGCGATATTATCTATATCGGCACCCCGGTTGACGGGCTTTACAGCTACTCCATTCCTCAAAAGAAACTGGAAAGAATTACTCCGATAACGGGCACTAAACAGATTCAAGCCATTTTGCAACAATCTCCTACCCGCATCTGGATAGCTACCGAAGGAGCCGGTCTACTTCTATTTAACCCGAAAACACAAGAAGTCAAAGCTTATCATCATTCTTCTTCCAATCCTAAAAGTATCAGTTCCAATTATATCCGTTCTCTGGCATTGGATTCGCAAAATCGCCTATGGATAGGAACATTCAATGATCTAAACATTTATCATGAAGGAAACGATTCTTTCGTTTCTTACAGCAGTAGTCCGGTAGAAAGCGGCAGTCTGTCACAGCGTTCGGTCCGCAGTATCTTTATGGATTCGCAGGGCGGAATGTGGCTTGGAACCTATTTCGGAGGACTAAACTATTATCATCCGATCCGCAACAGATTCAAGAATATCCAACGTATTCCATATAAGAATTCTCTAAGTGACAATGTAGTCAGTTGCATTACCGAAGATAAGAATAAGAACTTATGGATAGGAACAAATGATGGTGGATTGAATCTATATAATCCAAAGACACAACAGTTTACACACTATATCCTGCAGGAAGACGAACGGGAAATCGGTATTGGTTCCAACAATATCAAAGCCGTATATGTAGACGAACAAAAATCACTTGTATATATAGGAACACATGCCGGTGGTCTGACTGTTCTCCACCGCAACAGTGGACAAATGGAAAGTTTCAATCAGCTGAATAGCCAGTTGGTCAATGAAAATGTGTATGCCATTCTTCCTGACAAAGAAGGTAGTATCTTATTAGGAACTTTAAGTGCACTGGTTAGTTTTAATCCGGAGAAACGGAGCTTCACCACCATAGATAAAGAAAAAGACGGTACGCCATTTACTTCACAACGAATCACAATCCTGTTCAGAGATTCTCGTAAACGTCTTTGGATTGGTGGTGAAGAAGGTATATCAGTCTTTCAGCAGGAAGGGATCGAAATAGAAAAAGCTCCTATCCTTCCGGAATCATCTGTAACAAAGATGTTTACCAATTGCATTTATGAAGCTGCCAATGGCATCATTTGGGTAGGTACGCGTGAAGGTTTCTACTGTTTTAATGAAAAAGAGAAGAAAATCAAACGATATACAACAGCTAACGGTTTACCCAATAATGTGGTCTACGGTATCCTGGAAGATACTTTCGGGCGTCTCTGGGTAAGCACCAACCGTGGTATCTCCTGTTTCAATCCGGAGACAGAGAAGTTCCGCAATTTTACGGAATCCGACGGGTTGCAAAGTAATCAGTTTAATACTTCTTCATTCTGCCGCACCTCTAACGGGCAAATGTACTTCGGGGGTATCAATGGTATCACAACTTTCCGCCCGGAACTCCTACTGGACAACCCTTACACTCCTCCGGTAGTTATCACTAAACTTCAACTGTTTAACAAAACAGTCCGTCCGGATGATGAAACCGGTATCTTGACTAAGAATATCAATGAAACAGAAAGTATCACGCTAAAATCATGGCAAACGGCTTTTACACTTGAATTTGTGGTATCCAACTATATTTCAGGTCAACACAATACTTTCGCTTATAAATTGGAAGGATATGATAAAGAGTGGTATTATCTGACAGACAAACGTGCTGTCTCCTATTCCAACTTGCCGCAAGGCACTTATCATTTTCTGGTAAAAGCTGCTAATAGTGACGGGAAATGGAACACTGTACCTACGATGTTAGAAATCATTGTTCTCCCTATATGGTACAAGACCTGGTGGGCAATCGTGCTTTTCCTCGCTATTTTTATCGGCTTTATCACTTTCGTCTTCCGCTTCTTCTGGATGCGTAAAAGCATGGAGGCAGAGTTGGAGATTGAACGCAGGGATAAGGAACATCAAGAAGAAATCAACCAGATGAAGATGCGTTTCTTCATCAATATTTCCCATGAGCTTCGCACGCCGTTGACTCTTATCTTAGCTCCTCTACAAGAAATAATCAATAAGATCAGTGACCGCTGGACTCGTAATCAGCTGGAATATATCCAACGCAACGCTAATCGCCTGCTACATCTTGTCAATCAATTGATGGATTATCGCCGCGCCGAATTGGGAGTTTTCGAGCTGAAAGCAAAGAGAGAGAATGCGCATCAACTAATACAAGATAATTTCTTGTTTTATGATAAACTGGCACGCCACAAAAAGATTACCTATACTCTCCATTCCGAATTGGAAGATAAAGAGGAACTTTTTGATCCTAATTATCTGGAACTGATTGTTAATAACCTGCTTTCAAATGCTTTCAAATATACGGAAAGTGGTCAAAGTATCACTGTGACATTAAAAGAGGAAAATAATTGGCTGGTACTGCAAGTTAGCGATACCGGTATTGGCATTCCTATCAACAAACAGGGAAAAATATTCGAACGTTTTTATCAGATAGAGAGTGAGCATGTAGGAAGTGGTATCGGTCTTTCACTGGTACAACGTCTGGTAGAATTGCACCATGGTCGTATCGAACTGGATAGTGAAGAGGGTAAAGGCAGTACTTTCTCTGTCTATCTGCCACAAGACATAAATACCTATAAATCCTCCGAGTTGGCTTCTAATGACACTCTGAATGAGGAAGGTCAGGTATATTCCACCAACTCGAAAGAAATGTATTTCATTGATACGGAAAAGGTCGAAAACGAAACGATCGAAGGCGGTGACAAGAAGCGTGGCACTATTCTTATTGTAGAAGACAATAATGAAATCCGCCATTATCTTAGCAGCGGACTTGCCGAACTCTTCAATACGCTGGAAGCCGGAAATGGTGAAGAAGCTTTGGAAAAACTGAAAGACAATGAAGTTGACATCATTGTAACTGATGTCATGATGCCTGTGATGGATGGTATCAAACTGTGTAAGAATGTGAAGCAAAATATCCGTACCTGTCATATTCCCGTGATTATCCTGTCTGCTAAAAGCGAAGTCAAAGACCAGATGGAAGGTCTGCAAATGGGTGCGGATGATTACATCCCGAAACCATTCTCACTTGCTATCCTGACTACGAAGATACAGAATATGATGCGTACCCGTAGACGTATGCTTGAACGGTATTCCAAATCCCTGGAAGTGGAACCGGAAAAGATTACGTTTAACGCCATGGATGAAGCTTTACTGAAACGTGCCGTAGCTATTGTAGAAAAAAACATGGATAATATTGAATTCTCTACTGACGAATTTGCCAGAGAAATGAATATGAGTCGTTCTAACCTGCATCTTAAATTGAAAGCTATCACAGGCGAATCGACTATCGATTTTATACGAAAGATCCGTTTCAACGAAGCAGCAAAGTTACTCAAGGATGGCCGCTATACAATAGCAGAGGTCAGCACAATGGTAGGTTTCAATACGCCGTCTTATTTTGCTACGAGTTTCAAGAAGTATTTCGGATGTTTGCCTACGGAGTATATTAAGAAAATAAAAGGATAAATCAGTGAATTCCGAATATGAATCTGCCGGCTTGAGATTTATGTTCATTTCGGTTCGGAAAAGAACATAAAATGCTATTACTGATAATAATACATTACTATGCAGCTTTCAATTTATTCTCTTATTAGCATTATTTATCTCATTACCAAGCGAGCTTTCGTTTGACATCTGTTAAACGAAAGCTTGACAGTTGTTAAACTATCATTCAACAACTGTCAAACGAAAACTCATTAGGCAATGAAATAAATATCAATAGGGAAGCTATTACTTAAAAGTAGCCAATAAGATCATTATTGTATCTAAAAGGAGTAATATTCTACATAACGAATACTGAAAGCTAATTCCCGAAAATCTTCAACCTTTAAAGAAGAAATACATTCTTTACCCCATACAAACAAAAACATTAGACAAAAATGAAAGACTATTCAACAATACCAATAGTCGTAAAATTGTCATACTCTATATATTTGCAGAGAGAGCATTATTAATTAATAGATGAAAAAGCATACTATGAATTATTTAAACAAACTGTATTCTTACCTACTTTTATCATTAATCAGCATTCTTTTTGTGAATGCTCACCCGGCAACTATAAAACAAGATATTGACTGGCCCCAATTTATGAGTCAACAAGATATGATATGGGAAAAGTTACCCGAATATTGGTATGATTCAGCCTTTTTAGGCAACGGAAAGCTTGGGCTAATGATTTATAAAGAACCTGGAAAGAACTACTTGCGCTTAGAAACAGGCAACTGCGATGTACATGATCACCGCACTAAAAGAGATGTATTCGGAATCCCTAGACTACTTACCGGACATTTTGCCCTACATCCTAAGGGCAAAATAATCAATGGAACGATGCATCTTGACCTTTGGAATGCTGAAGTTTCAACAGATATTACGACAACTAAAGGAGTCATCCACTTGCGAAGTTTTGTCCATGCTGATGAAATGATGATAATAGTAAAAGCAACAACAGAAGGAGACGAACATGACTTCCAATGGGAATGGATAGCAGCTGAAGCTAATAGTCCTCGTTATTTGATTTTCAAAAGACAAGGAAAAGCCAATAAAATACCAAAAGATTACGAACTCAATCCGACAGCAAAAATCAGTAATGGGAAAGAAATCAATCTATCTGTCCAGAAATTATTGGCAGGAGGAGAAACAAGCGTTGGATGGCAAGAAACATATAATCCCGAAACAGAACGCAACTTATGGATAAACCTAACACATACATA
>ERZ1027044.1153-NODE-1153-length-10771-cov-7.510545_pt1 | contig 10771 bp, 8 predicted proteins | sample MGYA00519433_ERZ1027044 | MGnify/ENA primary metagenome ERZ1027044 (study PRJEB26926, sample SAMN06164589) | human gut metagenome | biome: ENVO:00009003; feature: ENVO:2100002; material: ENVO:00002003 | host: Homo sapiens | place: USA | collected 2012 ... | reverse complement strand
GGCCATGCCGGGCGTGGTGTCCAGCACAGCCTGCACGCGGCCTGCGCAGGCCAGCGCCTTGCTCACCTGCACGATCAGGTTTGCCAGCTTGACCAGCTCCACAAGGATCTGGTTCATGTAGTTCACCAGCGCGATCACGTCGCCGGAAGCCATGCCACCCACATTGATCTCAATGCTGCCCACATATAGCAGTGCCACAATGGCAATGTTGATGAGCACATAGGTCAGCGGGTTCATCAGGGCGGAAATGTGGCCCACATGGAGCTGCATCTTGGTCAGCAGGTCGTTGGCATTCTCAAAGCGCTCTACCTCGCTCTTTTCCTTATCAAAAGCGCGCACCACGCGCACGCCGGTCAGGTTTTCGCGGGTCAGGCCCAGCACCCGGTCAAGGCGATTCTGTACCGTCTTGTACAGGGGCCGGGTAGCAGCCATGATGCCGAACACCACCACGCTCAGCAGCGGGATGGTCACTACAAAGATCAGCGCTGCACGGGAATTCACCGTAAAGGCCATGACCATGGCACCGATCACTACGAACGGGCTGCGCAGGAACAGGCGTAAAAACAGGTTCAGGCCGCTCTGCACCTGATTCACGTCGCTGGTCATACGGGTGATCAGGGTGCTGGTGCCGAGGGTGTCCATCTCGGTAAAGCTCAGGGTCTGGATGTGCTCAAACAGGGCGTGGCGCAGAGCTGTGGAATAGCCCACGGCCGCCTTTGCGGAAAAATACTGTGCCGTCAGGCTGCAGGCAAGGCCGATCATGGCCAGCAGCAGCAAAATGCCGCACCGCACAAGAATATAGTGGAAGTCGTGGGCGGCAATGCCGATGTTCACGATATCCGCCATGACCAGCGGCACGAACAGGTCGAACGTGGCTTCCAGCATCTTGAAAAGGGGCGCAAGCACGCTCTCGCGCTTGTAGTCCTTCAGATAGCCTAGCATCTTGTTCAAGGCGATACTCCTTCTTTCTTGCTTTCTTGCATTATAAGGTTTATGAAATCCTACTTATTATAGCGTACAAAAACTTAAAAAGCCATAGAAAATGTTTTTATTGCAAAAGTGTGCTGAAAACCGCCGGGCAAAATGCCGAAAACGGTTGAAACCAGGGTGGGGGTATGCTACAATAATTTTAAATATTGCACAAAAGGGGAAACAGGAATGCTGATAAGTTTGGTCGTTCCGTGCTACAATGAGGAAGAATCACTTCCCATTTTTTATAAAGAGGCCAGCAAGATCGCACAGCAGATGGGAATATCCCACGGAGCAGATTTTGAGTTCATCTTTGTGGATGACGGCTCAAAAGACCGCACACTGCAGATCGCGCGGGAATTGCACCGGAAAGATGCCCGTGTGCGGTACATCTCCTTCAGCCGGAACTTTGGCAAGGAAGCAGGCATTTATGCCGGATTAAAAGCGGCAAAGGGCGATTATGTAGCAACGATGGATGCGGATCTGCAGGACCCGCCCTCGCTGCTGCCGGAAATGCTGGAGCTGCTGCTCTCCGGCGAATATGACTGCGCGGCCACCCGCCGCACGACACGCGGGGGTGAACCGCCCGTTCGCAGCTGGTTTGCCAAAAAGTTTTATCAGATCATCAATAAGCTCTCGGATACAGAGATCGTGGATGGAGCAAGAGACTTCCGCCTGATGAGCCGCAAAATGACTGATGCCGTGCTGAGCATGGCGGAATATAACCGCTTCAGCAAGGGCATTTTCAGCTGGGTCGGCTTTAAAACAAAGTGGATCGACTACAAAAACGTAGAGCGTGTGGCGGGCACAACAAAGTGGAACTTCTGGGGTCTGCTCAAATATTCGATCGAAGGCATTGTGGGCTTTTCCACAGCTCCACTGCTGATGGCGGCGGGCCTTGGCCTTACCTTTTGCGTATTGGCGTTTGTAGGCATCATGATCGTGGTGGTGCGTGCACTGATGTTCGGCGACCCTACTTCCGGCTGGCCGAGCCTTGTCTGCATTATCCTTTTGTGCAGTGGTGTGCAGCTGCTGTGTACGGGCATTGCGGGCGAGTACCTTGCCAAAACATATCTTGAAACAAAGCACAGACCGATCTATATTGCTGCTGAGACCGAAGAAGATCTGGACGCGGAATAAGGCGTTTCAGGAAAAATGTATTTTTAACGGGGTGCCAGAAGAAGCTGATCTGGCACCCCGCTTTTTTTGAGCAGGGAAAAATGAATACATACAGATAGGCGTTGTACCCAAAGCCATTTCCTGCTATACTAAAAATTGACTAGAAACTGGAAGAATGGTGAGCAGATGGCAAAAAGACAAGACGGCGGCATCCGGCTGCGCCCGGTGGGCACCCGCAAGCATCGGCAGAACGCTCCGGCCTACAGCCCGGCGGGCACCGGCTGCCCGGCCTTTGAGCAGGCAGTGGAAAATTTATATAAAGGCCAGAACGAAGAAAGCTTCTGGACGCTGATGGGCGCTTTGAACTATGCACTGGAAATGGAGACCCATGTTCTGGTGCCGCTGCGCACGGCACTGACGGTGCACAACACGCCTGCACCGTGGACGGAGCATCCGGTGCCCACGGCAAAGGCTAAGGACCTGCAGCTGTGGACCCTGCGCAACGAGAAGGGCCGCACATGGCTGCCTATGTTCACCTCTGCAGCTGCGGCCTGCGCCGACCGCAGCACTTCTGCCCGGCCAATGGCGGATTACACCCTGCAGGATGCCATGGAGCTGGCCCTTTCCACTGAGGAGATCGACGGCGTGGTGCTGGACCCGTGGAGCCACTCGGCTACGCTGGACGGCGCTCTGCTCAACGGTTTGCTGCACGCGGGCCATACGCCGGAAGACCCCGGTGATGAGAAAGCGGATGCCGGAAAGGAAGCCGCCCGCAAGGGCAACTGGGCGCAGGCTGTGGAATGCTTTGAAAAAGCAGCCGAGCTTGGCAGCACCATGGGACTTGCCCTGCTGGCAGACTGTATTTATAAGGGCCGCGGCACCCGCACGAACCGTGCCGAGGCCCGCCGCATGTGGAAGGAAGCAGCGGACAGCGGCGAGATCTTATCCAACATTGCACTGGGCGATGACTGCGCTGCCCGGGGCGACAATGGCCGGGCACTTTTGTATTACCGCCGTGCCCGCACCAACGCAGCCCATATGCCGGATATCGAGTACACTCCGCAGGTGTGCCTGCGTGTGGCCCAGACCGAAACGCGCTACACCAGCCGCAAAAAGGCGCTGTCACTGGCCGCAGAAGCAAGGCAGGGCTTTTCCATCAAGGCCCGTGAGCACGAGCCGGACGCAGAGCAGTGGCTGGCCGAAGCTGACCAGCTCATCCGGGAACTGACCAGTGAACTGCCTGCCCGAGCCACAGCTTACGACATGGAATCTTTACAATTGGACTAAAAAATCGTCATATCGGGACGGTAAGATATACTCGGAAATGATTTGAAGAGCTGCGCCCAAGATGCACAGCACCGGAGAGGAAACAGACAGTATGAGCAAAGTAATCGGCATCGATCTCGGCACGACCAATTCCTGTGTGGCAGTGGTAGAGGGCGGCAAGCCCGTGGTCATCACCAATGCGGAGGGTGAGCGCACTACCCCCAGCGTTGTGGCCTTCACGAAGGACGGTGAACGTCTGGTGGGCGGCGCGGCCAAGCGACAGATCGCCACAAATTCCGGGCGCACCATCTCCAGCATCAAGCGCCATATGGGCAGTGACTACCGGGTGCACATCGACGGCAAAGACCTGACCCCGCAGGAGATCAGCGCCATGATCTTGGCCAAGATCCGCCGCGATGCCGAGAGCTATCTGGGCGAGCCGGTGACCGAAGCAGTCATCACGGTGCCTGCCTACTTCGACGACAGCCAGCGCAAGGCTACGCAGGATGCAGGCCGCATTGCAGGCCTGAACGTGCTGCGCATCATCAACGAGCCTACTGCTGCCGCTGTGGCCTATGGTTTGGATAACGAAGCGGCGCAGAAGATCCTCGTCTACGACCTCGGCGGCGGCACCTTTGATGTGTCCATCATCGAGATCGAGGACGGGACCTTTACGGTGCTTGCCACCGGCGGCGACACCCATCTGGGCGGTGACGACTTCGATCAGCGCATCGTGGAATATGCTGTGGCCGAGTTCAAAAAATCGGATCGCATCGACCTCTCCCGCGACCCGGCAGCTATGGGCCGGCTGAAAGAGGAAGCCGAAAAGGCAAAGAAGGAGCTTTCTGCCGCGCCGTCGGCACAGCTGAACCTGCCCTTTATCGCAGTGGGCAAGGATGGCCCTCACCACTTGGATATCTCGCTTTCCCGCCCGCAGTTCGAAATGATGACCGGCGACCTGCTGGCCCGGACCGTGGCCCCTGTGCAGAACGCACTGCGGGACGCCGGCATCTCGGCCTCCCAGCTGGGCAAGGTGCTTCTGGTGGGCGGCAGCACCCGGATGCCTGCCGTTGAGCGTCAGGTAAAAGAGCTGCTGGGCTGTGAGCCGAGCCACAGCCTCAACCCCGACGAGTGCGTGGCGATGGGTGCCGCCGTACAGGGCGGCCTGCTGCAGGGCGGCGGCAAGCTGGCCGGTGCCACCGGTGCAGCGGCGCAGGGCCTCGTGCTGATGGACGTCACCCCTCTGACCCTCTCCATCGAGACGCTGGGCGGCGTCGCCACCCCCCTCATCACCCGCAACAGCATGATCCCCACCCGCAAGAGCCAGCTCTTCACCACGGCCCGCCCCATGCAGACCAGCGTGGAGATCAACGTCCTGCAGGGCGAGCGGCATTTTGCCCGGGACAACAAGAGCCTCGGCAAGTTCAAGCTGAACGGCATCCGGGCCAGCTTCTCGTCCAAACCACAGATCGAAGTCACCTTTGACATCGACGTCAACGGCGTGGTCAAGGTGTCGGCCAAGGACCTCGGCACGGGCCGGGAGCAGAACATCACCATCACCGGCAGCACCAACCTCTCGGAGAATGAGATCCAGCGCGCCATGGCGGACGCCGCCGCCTACGAGGCCGAGGACAGCCGCCGCAAGGAGCGTCTCGACCTCCACAATCAGGCCGAGGTGCTGGCCTACAAGGTAGACGAAGCTCTCTCGAAGTGCAAGAAGGAGCTGGACAAGGAGGAGAAGAACCGCATCAAAGCCGATGTGGCGAACCTCCGCCGCTGCCTGCGGAAGGATAAGCCCGAGAAGATGAACGAGACGGAGGAAGCGAACCTCCGTCAGGCCAAGAGCCAGCTGGAGGCCAGTGCAAACCACCTGATGCTCCTCTATGCCTCGGAGCAGGGCGGGAGCGGCCCGGACGATACCATCTGAACACACAAGAAGGCCCGCTGCGATGAATGCAGCGGGCCTTCTTGCTGTTCGTATCAATGGAAAAGAGGAGAGAAAACGGTTCGTTTGCGGCTCAGCGACCGACGATGAGGTCGCGGCGGCTGCGGAAGCCCACGGTGAGGCGGGCGCTGCTGCCGAGGTGGCGCAGGGTCACTTTGGTGCCGGACTTCTGGCCCTCGCACAGGAGGGTCAGGTTCAGGGTGGTGGAGGTCTTGCCGGTCTTGAACACCAGCGTGCTCACACCCTGATCCAGCAGAGCCTGCATATCGAGGATGGTGGCCCGGAAGGTAGCATTGTCATCCGGAGCGTCCAGCGTCAGCACCTGGCCCTCCTGACGGGCGGTATAAAGCACCTGCTTGCCCAGCAGACCCTTGACGGTGTAACGGGCCTCGTGCTTTTCCTCCGCTGCGTCGGAGATCATCATGACGTTGCCCTGAATGGGATTCTCCACCGGGGAGGCGTAGCCGCCGTAGTTGGGGTCTACCTCCCCCACCGGAACGTCAGAGTGGAGGGCGATGTCGCCCTGCGTCATGACGCTCTCGGCCTGCGGGGGCAGATAGCCTTCGACGACCGTGTCATCGGCAGCGAAAGCGCCCACGCTCATTGCAGCGGTCATGGTCAGCAGAGCGGCCGCAGCAGCGGCACGGCGTGCAGTGTTCTTGTTCAGTCTCATATGTCGTATCCTCCTGTAGGGGGATGACCTCTCCGTCAGCGCTGACGGAGGGGTCTTCCCAAATTACTATCTTATTTGCGACACGGCGCATCAGAAAACCGCCGTATCTGTAATGAATACGGATACGGCGGTCGGATTATTGCAGCGCTTTCCTTTTATTTTTCATCTGAGGCTTTTTCTTCGAGGATGGTCATAAATTCGTCGCCGGTGATGGTCTCCTTCTCGTAGAGGTACTTTGCCAGCTCGTCAAGCTTGGCCCGGTTGTCGGTCAGGATCCGGATGGCCTTTTCGTGCTGAGCCTTCACCAGCTCCACGACCCGCTGGTCGATCTCCCGCTGGGTCTGGGCCGAGCAGGCCAGCGAGGTGTCGCCGCCCAGATACTGGTTGTTCACCGTCTCAAGGGCCACCATGTCGAACTCCTTGCTCATGCCGTAGCGGGTGAGCATGGCGCGGGCCAGCTTGGTGGCCTGCTCGATGTCGTTGGATGCACCGGTCGTGACCGACTGGAAGGCCACCTCCTCGGCGGCACGACCACCGGTGAGGGTGGCGATCTTATTTTCCAGCTCTTCCTTGGTCATGAGGTAGTGGTTGCCCTCTTCGACCTGCATGGTATAACCCAGCGCACCCGAGGTGCGGGGGATAATGGTGATCTTCTGGACGGGAGCGGAGTGGCTCTGGAGCGCCGCCACCAGCGCATGGCCGACCTCATGGTAGGCCACGATGCACTTTTCCTTGTCGGTGAGGATGGAGTTCTTCTTTTGGTAGCCTGCGATGACCACCTCGATGCTCTCCTCAAGGTCAGCCTGCGTCACGCTCTTGCGGCCCGAGCGGACAGCCCGCAGAGCGGCTTCGTTGACGATGTTGGCCAGCTCTGCGCCGGAAGCGCCGGAGGCCATCCGGGCCACGGTGTTGAAGTCGATGCCGGGGGCAAGCGCCACCTTCTTGGCATGGACCTTCAGGATCTCCTCGCGGCCCTTGAGGTCGGGCAGCTCGACCGGCACACGGCGGTCGAAGCGGCCGGGACGGGTCAGGGCGGGGTCGAGGGAGTCCGGGCGGTTGGTGGCCGCAAGGATGATGACGCCGGTGTTGCCCTCAAAGCCATCCATCTCGGTGAGCAGCTGGTTCAGGGTCTGCTCCCGCTCATCGTTGCCGCCCAGCTGGCCGCTGTTGCGCTTCTGGCCGATGGCGTCGATCTCATCGATAAAGACGATGCAGGGGGCCTTTTCCTTCGCCTGCTTGAACAGGTCGCGCACCTTGGAGGCACCCATGCCCACGAACATCTCCACGAACTCCGAGCCGGAGATCGAGAAGAATGGCACATTGGACTCACCGGCCACAGCTTTTGCCAGCATGGTCTTGCCGGTGCCCGGAGGGCCGACGAGGAGGATGCCCTTGGGCATGGAAGCACCGATCTCCTCGTATTTCTTGGGGTCGTGCAGATAATCGACGATCTCCTGCAGATTCTCTTTGGCCTCGTCCTCGCCGGCCACATCCGCGAAGCGGATGCCGTGGGTGGACTGGACATAGACCTTGGCGTTGGACTTGCCCACGCCGCCGAACATCATCGAGTTCGCGCCGCCGGCCTTCTCCATCAGCTTCCGGTTCATAACATTGCCCAGCCAGACGAAGAGGACGATGGGCAGCACGAAGCTCAGCAGAAAGCTCATCAGCGGCGAGGCCTGCTCGACGATCTCGCTGGAAAACTGTGCGCCTGCGTCGTAAAGGCGCTGGGTCAGGTCGGGGTCGTTCATGAGGCCCGTCTTGTAGACCTGCGTTTCGTCTTTATCGGTAAAAAGGATCTGGTTGGATTCCACATCCACCCGGCCGATGTCCTTCTCCTCGGTCATGGACATGAAGGTGCCGTAGTCCACTTCCTTGATCTGCCGTTCGTTCATCCACGGCACGAGCACGAAGTTGAGCAGCATCAGCACCAGCAGCACGATGGCATAATAGATGGCCAGCGGCTTTTTGGGGGTCTTGACTTCTTTCATGGGGTTCCCTCCTCGCCCTCTCCGTCTGCTTTGCAGCCACCTCTCCCACGGGGAAAGGCACCGGCGTGCCGGGCAGGCTGAAGCGGGACGACCAAAGCTTATGATCTCGGAAACGGCAGTGCCCTGCAGTTCCCTGTGAGTTTGATAGTAGCATACCACGACGCCATTTAAGAAACCAGCGTTTCGAGGGTAACTTTGCAAAAACTTCGCAGATTCTTAACAAAGAAGCCCGCCGGATGCATTTTCCATCCGGCGGGCTTCCCCTGCCTTTTATCGCCCTGCGGTTTTCCCGGAGGATGAGATTCAGCTTTCGGCCTTCAGCACCGTCGGCTCAGCGGGCGGCGGCGTGAGAGTGGAGTGGGCCAGCACAAAGGCAGCGGCCCGGCTGGACGCGATGCGCTGCGCGGCGCGGCGGCGGTCGTTTGAGGGGAAGGTGTGCTCCCCGTCCCGCTTGTCGTCCCAGTGGGCCAGTTCTTCCTCCACCTCGGCCTCCGTGGGCCAGAGCTGCTCTCGCTGCGCCACCAGCAGCAGGCCCATCCGGCTGCGCAGCTTGCGCTCCGCCTCGGTGTGGAGCCATGCGCGGAACTCCTCCACGGTCTGGCCCTGCACCTTCAGATACTGGTCGAAGTTGATGCCGTTGGCCTGCATCCGCAGGTTGAACTGACGCTGTTCGGCAAAGTAGTTGCCCGCCACGAGCTGCTTGGGCAGCGGGCCTGTGACCTGTGTGCCCAGCTGGGCGATGAGGGCCTGTTCGGCCACGGCGCGGGCCTGCTGGCAGCGCTGGGCGTAGATCTCCTGCGTCACTCTGGCCCGGAGTTCCCGCCTGCCCTCGGCGTCGGCGGCGCGGTCCTCGTCGCCGTGATTCCGGTTGATCTCCAACTCGATGGTCAGTTCCCGGATGGGCCGGGGCTGGATGGGCTGGACAAAGCCGGTGTATCCCCCCAGCTCCAGCGGCGGCAGACAGAAGAACTGCGCCCCCACCCGGAATCCCTCGGCCCGGTTCACCGCCAGAAGCTCAAAATCCGGGTCTGTGACAGGCTGCAAGCCATGCTCCGCCATCAGCTGAGCAAACAAGGGCGAAAAGCCCTCCAGGATCGCCCGGTTCACCGCCGCCGTCAGCAGGTCGTCTTCGTCCTGCGCAGCCCCCGGGGCGGCTCTCACGGCCTGCACGGCTTCTTCCAGCTCTGCCGCCGTCGCGGAAAAGACCACCCGGCAGTCGCCCGGCTCCGCCATCCCAAAATGTTCGAGTTTCATCTTTCTTTTCCCCCTCTCAATGGACGATGCCGGCCATCAGCACCAGCAGCACGATGCCCAGCACGATGTACAGCACTTCCGCGCCCAGAACGGACTTATCGCCCTCGACGTACATCTCGGCGGGGTCGTCCGGGTCATAATAAAGGGTGACGACCGCGCCCTGTGCCAGCTCTCTGCCCTTTGCGGACTTGGGATAATGGAGATGGTGGATGCCGCCTGCGGTGGAAAATTCCAGCAGATAGGCTTCACCGTCCCGGCTCTGCACCGTGCCCGCCACTGCGGCCTCTACTTTTTCGCCCCGAGTCATGAGCCTGCGCCGACGCGACCAGCTCCGCCACGCCATATAGAACATGATGCCTGCGCCGATGAGAAAGATAATGATATTGAACATCTGTAGTTTCCCTCTTCCGTAAATAGTCCCGCCGGGCCGCCTGCCCCGCAGGGGGTGATATTTATTGTACCATATCCCGCCAGATTTTTCGCCCCATTCGGCCTATACGGAATGCAACAATTTTCGCTCGAAAATTTGTAGCATGATTTTTGAAAAAAGTGCTTGACTTTCTCTGCATCCGTGGTATAATAATTATCGTTCCGAGCCGAACGGCCACGAACAAAAACAGAATATGCGGATATGGCGGAATTGGCAGACGCGTTAGATTCAGGTTCTAATCGGGGCAACTCGGTGGAGGTTCAAGTCCTCTTATCCGCACCAAACCATGAAAATCCGAACCTTTTCTCAATAGGAGAAGGGTTCGGATTTTTTGTTTTCTTCGGAAATGAGAATTCTGGCTCTTCCCTGACGGCTGTGTGTCCGAAACCTTATCAGAAAAACCGTATCACGAAGGTCACAACTGTAAGAGTGCCGTAAGGCAGAAGGGACACAAACATGAAGTACATTGCAAGAGCCTGTAAGTTCAACATGGATACCGGGTGCGTGGAGCTGCTGCTCCGGGATGGGAGAATGATCTCCATTGACTGCACCGGAATCGAGGATGCGTTGGATGTAACCATGGCGCAGAGGTCAGAACTGGACTACCTCATCTACAATGACCCGCTGGCGTATGCTGAGCTGATCCTGAACGGTGAGCCGGAAGAATACCTGAAGAATGCGGCTGGAAGCTATGGATTAGAGGATTGAGGACAAAACAAAAACAGGGTGCGCCCTGCCGGACGCACCCTGCAAAAATCCACACACGATAAGTAACTCAGGGCGTTCCCCGTCGGGAACGCTCTGTTTTTCTTTGCCGGAGAGATGAGCCTGTTCTGCCTGCCATACTTCTTTTATGTTAAGCCGTGAGTTTTGCGGCGTCTACATCTTATCACAATAAAAGCCGGTTGACCATATCGTCTGGTGGAATAAATAATTTCATAAGACGACAAGTCAACGAGAGAAGTGCTTGCATGATGACATAAGCCGCACTATAATAATTATAATATTGATTATTTGAGGTAAAGGAAGAATGCAGAACTATAGGCTTGGTAATTATATCCGCCAGCGGCGGCAGGAGTTGAATTTGACGCAGGAGCAAGTCTGTGCAGGCATTTGCGAGCCTG
>ERZ1027044.1128-NODE-1128-length-10973-cov-6.450907_pt1 | contig 10973 bp, 7 predicted proteins | sample MGYA00519433_ERZ1027044 | MGnify/ENA primary metagenome ERZ1027044 (study PRJEB26926, sample SAMN06164589) | human gut metagenome | biome: ENVO:00009003; feature: ENVO:2100002; material: ENVO:00002003 | host: Homo sapiens | place: USA | collected 2012 ... | reverse complement strand
GGTGGAACTTTGCGGGCAGGCAGAAGTCCAGCTGGCAGGTGGACAGGGTGTACTCGGCACCCACGGCGGGCTTGACGTTCACGTCCAGCTTGGGGCCGTAGAAGGCGGCCTCGCCGATCTCTTCGGTGAAGTGGATGCCCAGCTCGGTCAGCACCTCGCGCAGAGCGTTTTCGGCGTGGTTCCACATGGCATCGTCGTCGTGGTACTTATTCTTGTCGGCGGGGTCACGCAGGGACAGAACGCAGCGGTAATCGGTGATCTTGAAGTCCTTGTAGGTCTCGAAGATCAGGTTGCAGACATCGGCGACCTCGCTCTTGATCTGCTCCGGAGTGCAGAACAGGTGGGCATCGTTCTGGCAGAAGTGGCGGCCGCGCTCAATGCCCTTCAGGGTGCCGGAGGACTCGTAGCGGAAATCGTGTGCGATCTCACCGATGCGCATGGGCAGGTCACGGTAAGAGTGGGGACGATTTGCGTAGATCATCATGTGGTGGGGGCAGTTCATCGGGCGCAGGACGTAGCTTTCACCCTCCATCTCCATGGCAGGGAACATGTTCTCGCGGTAGTGATCCCAGTGGCCGGAGGTCTTGTACAGGTTCACGGTGCCGATGCAGGGGGTCATCACGTGCAGGTAGCCGCGTGCACGCTCCTTCTCCTTGATATAGTTCTCCAGCTCCTGCCAGACGGTGTAGCCTGCGGGCAGGAACATGGGCAGGCCGCGGCCCACCAGGTCGTCGGTCATAAACAGGCCCATCTCCTTGCCGATCTTGCGGTGATCGCGCTCACGGGCCTCCTGCTGCTCCTTCTCCCAGGCTTCCAGCTCTTCCTGGTTGTGGAATGCCACACCGTTGATACGGGTCAGCATCTTGTTTTCCTTGTCGTTCTTCCAGTATGCGCCGGACTGCTGGGTGATCTTGAAGGCCTTCAGCGCCTTGGTGTAGGTCAGGTGGGGTCCGATGCACATATCCACGTACTCGCCCTGCTGGAAGAAGCTGAACTCGGTCTCATCGGCCAGATCAGCCATGTGCTCGATCTTGTAGTTTTCCTTGCGCTCTTCCATCAGCTTCACGGCCTCGGCGCGGGGCAGGATGAAGGGCTTGATGGGCAAATTCTCCTTGACGATCTTGCGCATCTCTTTTTCGATGTTTGCCAGATCCTCGTCGCTGAGCTTCTGGTCGCCCAGATCGACATCGTAGTAGAAGCCGTTCTCGGTAGCGGGGCCGAAGGCGAAATCAGCCTGCGGATACAGGCGCTTGATGGCCTGCGCCATGATGTGGGCTGCGGTGTGGCGGATAACGTGCAGTTCCTGGTCCTGCGGGCACTCGTCCACATGGCCGTCCTTATAGATGATCTTCATAATGTTTGCTCCTTTGACAGATAAAGTAAAACAAAAAAGCGCTTCATCCCGCACACTTACTTACGGGATGAAGCGCCTGAAAAAATCAGAAACGTTCCACGGTTCCACCCGAATTGCACGCCTCTGCGTGCCACTCGCTGTGCTGTAACGGGCGCACCCGGCAGAGGTTCTCCTCTGCGCTCTGCGGTGGTAGAGCTCCGGCACATGACAGGCTGCTTGCAGCGCCCTTGCGGGGCAGCCATCTCTGGGTCATGGAGAAACGGGAACTCAGTTTGTCCGCATCATCGCTTTTACAGGATGAAACTACGCTGATTGTAGCACGTCCCGCGGAAAAAATCAAGAGACGCAGCCATGAAATTTTTTCTTCATTTTTCTTCCTTCGGCTGCAGGAATTCCGAAAAAAGCTTGCTGGTGCGGAATCCCTGACTGGAGTACAGGCTGTGATAGCCGGAGAACATATAGCTCAGGCCGCAGGCCAGCGCCATCAGCTCAAACCCGGCCCCGTTGAACAGCTCAGCCGCCAGTACAATGGAAGCCACCAACGTATTGGTCGCCCCGCAGAACACGCACACCAGACCCACTGCAGCAGAAAAGCCCGCCGGGAGCCCCAGCAGCGGCCCCACCACGCAGCCAAACGTTGCGCCGATGTAAAAACTCGGCACCACTTCGCCGCCCTTGAAGCCCACGCTCAGGGTCAGCACCGTAAGCACCATTTTGCACACAAAGTCCCACGGCAGAGCCTGCTCCAGCTCAACGGCATCCATAATGACATCCATGCCGGCACCGTTATAGCGGCCCACCCCCATCAGGTAGGACAGTGCCACCACAGCCGCACCGCCTGCAGCAGCCCGCACCCACGGATTCGGCAGCAGTTTGGGGATCTCATGCTCAAAAAAGTGCAGCATCTGGCAGAAAATCACCGCCACCACCGCACAGCACATGGCCAGCACGGCGGTGCGCACCACCGTCCGGGCATCCAGCGGCGGCGCTTCCATCACAAACCGTGTGGGCGCAACGCCGGCCTTCAGCGAGATGCTGTATGCAATAAGCGCCGCCAGAAAGCCCGGCACGAACGCCACGGTCAGCATCAGGCCCACATCCACCACCATCATCGCAAACAGGGTCGCGGTCAGCGGTGTACCGAACAGCGCCGAAAAAAATGCCGCCATGCCGCACACGGTAGCCGTGCGGCAGTCATGATTGTTGAAGTGCAGCACCCGGCCGATATTCCAGCCGATGCTGCCGCCCATCTGCAGCGCTGCGCCCTCGCGGCCGGCCGAGCCGCCGCACAGATGGGTGAGCACAGTGCCCAGAAAGATGGCCGGGACCAGCCACGGCGTCACCGAGCTGCCGTCCTGCACGGCCCGCAGCACATCGTTGGTGCCCTTGCCGACACAGCCCGTCGCCTTATACAGAGCCGTGATGGCGATGCCCGCCGCAGGCAGAAGCCATAGCAGCCAGACATGCTCCGTGCGCTGCTCGGTCACCCATTCCACTGCCAGATGGAACAGCGTTCCGATGCCGCCGCACAGCACGCCGGTGCACACAGCCAGAAGCGTCCAGCGGAACAGCGCCAGCAGCGAGACCCGGATCGCTTCCTTATAATGCAGGAACCATTCCTTTATTTTCCACATGTTTCTTCCCCGCACCTCTCTTATTTTCGATCTGATTTTGTCTATATGCGCCAAAACATAACATGTTTTTCTATCAATGTCAACCAAAGAACGGCAAAGGATATTATACAACTTTTACATACCCGGTAAAACAAATGCCAAAAGCCCCGCTTCTTTGTGCGCAGAAGCGGGGCTTTTGAGTCGGATCAGAAAAAAGGAAAAAGGAGAACAACGGGCATTTGTCGGGGCGAGGCCCCTCCATCTGCTTTCGTAGACCGTTTGGCTGCTCGAAAGCCCCACTGGAGCTTTCGTTGCTGACGCAAACGCGTATATCACGCCGCTGTACAGAGGCCGGTGTCGTGCCGGTGCACCTGCACCGCAGCGGGACAGCTGTTAGAATTTTGGAGCTTTACTCCACATCCTGCAGGGCGGCAAAGTCCTCTTCGCCGGTGCGGATCTTGACCACGCGGGTCACATTGTAAACAAAGATCTTGCCGTCGCCGATGTGTCCGGTGTACAGTGCCTTCTTGGCGGCCTCCACCACAGCGTCCACGCTGATCTTGGAGACGATCACCTCCACCTTGATCTTGGGCAGCAGGGTGGTATCCACAGGCACGCCGCGGTACTTTTCGGAAGTGCCCTTCTGGATGCCGCAGCCCATCACCTGAGTGACGGTCATGCCGGTAACGCCCAGATCGTTGAGGGCAGTCTTGAGCTGATCGAACTTGGAAAGCTTTGCAATGATGGACACCTTGTGCATACCGGTGTCGTACACGCCATCGTGGATCACGGGCGAAGGCTCGCGCACCACAGGAACGGCAGCGCTGATCTGCTTGTCGGTGGCCTTGGTCACATCGTCCTCGCCGAGGTCGGTGTTCTCGTTGGGCACCATGGCAGCAGAGTTTGCATCGGAGATGGAGAAACCAGCGTAAGCGGATGCCAGACCATGCTCGTGGATATCCAGACCGTCGATCTCCACCTCTGCGGGAACGCGCAGGCCGATGAACTTATCGATGAGCTTGAAGATAATGAACATCACAACGACAACGTAGATGTCAACGGTAACGAGGCCCAGCAGCTGGGTGCCCAGCTGTGCCAGACCGCCGCCGTAGAAGAGACCTGCGTGCTCAGTGTTGGCACCGGTGGAGAACAGGCCCACCGCAATGGTGCCCCACACGCCGTTTGCAAAGTGGACGGAAACTGCACCAACAGGGTCATCCACCTTGGCGATGTTATCGAAAAACTCAACGCTCAGAACAACGAGCAAGCCGGCCACAAAGCCGATGAAGAATGCGCCGAAGGGAGAAACGGTATCGCAGCCTGCAGTGATCGCCACCAGACCGGCCAGAGAACCGTTCAGGGTCATGGAAACATCGGGCTTGCCGTAGCGCAGCCAGGTGAAGATCATGGTCACACAGGTGGCAACGGCAGCGGCCAGGTTGGTGTTGAAGCAGACAAGGCCCGTCAGGGTCATGGCCTCATCGGTGGCAAGGCTCAGGGAAGAGCCGCCGTTGAAGCCGAACCAGCAGAACCACAGGATGAACACGCCCAGTGCCCCGGCGGTCAGGTTGTGGCCGGGAATGGCGTGGGGGTTGCCGTCCTTATCGTACTTGCCGATGCGGGGGCCGAGCATTGCGGCACCCAGCAGGGCGATCACGCCGCCCACATTGTGAACGGCTGCGGAACCGGCAAAATCATGGAAGCCCATGCTCTGCAGCCAGCCGCCGCCCCACATCCAGTGGCCGCAGATGGGGTAGACCACCAGCGAAATGGCAGCGGAATAAACGCAGTAAGCCTTGAAGTTGGTGCGCTCGGCCATGGAGCCGGACACGATGGTGGCTGCCGTGGCACAGAACACGGTCTGGAACACGATGTACACCCACAGCGGGATATCAAGCCCCAGGTGGCTGTAATCGCCCTGAATGAACGGATCGAACCCGCCGATCAGCGCGCTTGTGCCGCCGAACATCAGGCCGAAGCCGATGACCCAGTAGCACGGTGTGCCGATGCAGAAGTCCATCATGTTTTTCATCAGGATGTTGCCGGTGTTTTTGGCGCGGGTAAAGCCCGCCTCACACAGCGCAAAACCGGCCTGCATAAAGTAGACCAGGAATGCCGCAACCAGCACCCAACAGGTGTTTATGGAACTGAACATTATAATACCTCCCCGGTTTGTAATGCGCTCCCCGCACCGAATGTGCGCGGGAGCCTTGTTCAGGAGGCCCTCTATTCCTCCCGAGCAATATCCAGCGAAAACACAAAAGGCGCTGGCGGAATCACTTCCGTCAGCGCCTTTGCTTTCGATGGCACGAGTATAGCCCCTTTGTGCAAAACTGTCAAGAGCCGGGGCGCGATTTTTACGTTTTACACAACCCAGAACCGAGAAAAAAGAGGAAAGCTTTATAAGTCATTCTTTTTTCTCGGCCTCACCGGCGGGCGTTTCTTCCTTTTTGCGGCCGGAGCGGTGCCCGCCCTCCATCTCCCAGTGGAGCATCAGGCTCATCATGGCCCGCAGGGCAAAGGTGGCCGCCAGCGGCACCACCGATTCCAGATTCTGCAGCAGGAAGGTCTTGGCGATCTCCGCCGACATCAGGAACTCCAGCGCCGTGGTCAGGCCGCTGGACATCTCGTGGAGGAAATCGTGCTGGCCATGGAAAAAGGTGACCCGCACATAGTGGTAGGTGGCCTTGACAAGGCTGGTGACGATGATGAACAGGCCGATGATCTCAGCCAGCCCGGAGATCAGCGGCACCGCCGTCTCCAGAAACCCCTCCATGCCGTGGGTGACGATCTGATTGAAATGGTATAACCATGCCATATTAGACTTCCTCCTGTTTTTTCGGATGCCTCTAAGATACATGAGCAGCGGTGCGCTGTCAAGCGGCCATCAGCCCAGCTTTTTCTTCTGCTGGTGGGCCAGAATGGGCATGAGCAGGGGCGTGGGAACGAGCTTCTGAGCCGTGGTGGCAAGGCGCATCAGGGTGCTGGGCACGATGATGGTCTTGCGGCGGAGCATCCCGCGCATGGCTTCCTCCACGCAGAGCTCCGGGGTGATGCCCTTGAGGGCGAACACCACGTCGGCGCGGTCGTTGAACTCGGTGTCCACGGGGCCGGGGCAGAGGGCACAGACATAGACCGGGCTGTGCTGCTCCCGCAGCTCCTCAGCCACGCCGCGGGTCAGGCTGACAACGTATGCTTTGGAGGCATAGTAGCCCGCCATATAGGGCCCGCCCGGCAGCAGGCCCGCCGAGGATGCCACGTTCAGGATGGTGCCAAAGCCCTGGGCTTCCATCTTGCGCAGAGTGAACTTGAACAGCCGGTGCATGGCCAGCACGTTCACCCGCAGCATGGAAAGCTCCTTGCCCGCGTCCGTTTCGGAAAAGGCACCGCAGGCACCAAAGCCAGCGTTGTTGATGAACAGGTCGATGCGTTCGTCTGCCAGTGCTTCGCACAGGGCGGTGACCTGCGCATCCTGCGCAAGGTCGGCGGGTACGATGCGGCAGAGGGTGCCGTGTTTCGCCCGGAGCTCAGCGGCAAGGGTCTCCAGCCGGTCGCGGCGGCGGGCGGTCAGAATGAGCCGGAAGCCCAGCCGGGCATAGCGGCGGGCAAACTCCCGCCCGATGCCGGAGGACGCGCCGGTGATCCAGACAGTTTTGGTTGACATAAGCATTCTCCTTTTCTGCGGAAACTCCATTGCCTCTATTCTATCACGGCAGTGGGTGAGAATCCATGCAAAAATTCAAGGAAAAGCTGTCCCTTGTTGCCCGGGAAAATTTGGAGTATAATAGACGCAAAGAACAGCGCACTGACGCAGGAGGAAAGAAAAATGAACAAACCGGTATTGGTGGTCATGGCTGCCGGCATGGGCAGCCGTTACGGCGGCATGAAGCAGATCGACCCGGTGGGCCCCAAGGGTCAGCCCATTGTGGAGTACTCCCTGTACGATGCCCACCGCGCAGGCTTTGAGACCGTGATCTTTGTCATCAAGCACGAGATCGAGGAGGCTTTCAAGGCCGCCATCGGCGACCGCGTCTCTCAGGGCATGAACGTGAAATACGCTTTCCAGCAGCTGGATGAGCTGCCCGCAGGCTTCACCATCCCCGAGGGCCGTGTCAAGCCCTGGGGCACCTGCCACGCCGTGCTGGCCGCAAAAGACCTCATTGACGGTCCCTTCGCCGTCATCAACGCGGACGATTACTACGGCCCCGAGGCCTTCAAGGTCATCTATGAGTATCTGTCCACCCATCAGGACGGCGCAGTTTACGATTACTGCATGGTGAGCTACCTGCTCAAAAATACCGTCTCCGAGAACGGCACCGTCTCCCGCGGTGTCTGCGTGGTGAACCCGGACGGCACCCTGCACAGCGTGACCGAGCGCACCGGCATCGAGACCTATGAGGGCGGCATCCGCTGCACCTCCCTCACCGGTGAGGGCACGGATGACCTGCCGGTGGAAGCACCGGTCAGCATGAACCTGTGGGGCTTCGGCAAGAGCTTCCTGGGCGAGGCCGACCGCCGCTTTGCAGGCTGGCTGCGTGAGAATCTGCCCAAGAACCCCCTCAAATGTGAGTATTTCCTGCCCACTGTGGCCAGCGAGCTCATCGATGAGGGCAAGGCAGCGGTCACCGTGCTCAAGAGCACCGATAAGTGGTACGGCGTGACCTACCGTGAGGATAAGCCCACCGTGGTGGCCGCCATCGCCCAGAAAACCCAGGAGGGCCTGTACCCCGAGGATCTGTGGGCGTGAGCAAAACAAAATCTGCTTGACTTTTTGAGCGATACAGCATATAATAAAGCTGTAAAAGAGATTGGTTGCAGTTCATAAAACTCACCAAGTAGCAACAAGAAGCCCCCGCGGTAGTGCGAATACCGAGGGGGCTTCCTGCTTGCTAAGGATTAGTGCTTACCGGCCTTGAACTGGTCGTCAAGCCACTTGCAGATGTAATAGCTGACTACACCCGCTGCGACGGACAGTGTAAAAGAGATTATAAAGTTCATAAAACTCACCCCCTTCCTCTTATAGATCGAGGTCGGAAGGCCGACAAGTACAGTATAACAGAAAATTCGACTCATTACAACGCAGAAGCGCCCCATCCGGTGAAGGATGAGGCGCTTCTACGTATATTTGGGAATATTCGGGGATGGCGTTAGTTGTTCTTGAGCTCCTGTGCCTTCTGCCATGCATTCAGCACATCAAGCTTGCTTACGGGATTGGCCGGGAAGAACTTCATCTCTTCCGGAGCCGTGCCCTCATCGTTCAGGTCAGGGATGAGCTCGTTTTCCATGGCCCAGCGGGCGGCATGCTGCAGGTCCATATCCTGCTCTTCCTGCCCTACATCGGGGTAGAGCAGTTCGGATTCGGGCATGGGTTTGCCTGCATCCTCCCACAGCATCATGGCAAGGGCGCTGCGGTTGCTGGGGAAGTAGGGCAGAGCCATCAGCTTGCCTGCAAATTCAGCACCCAGAGAATAGGCCTGATAGCCCAGCACTGCACCGCCCACAGCAGCAGTACCAATGATCGCAACAGTGCCCAGAACGCCGGGCCCATCATCTTCAATGGTGGCATCACGGTACTGTGCGGCAATATCCACACCACTGCTCATGGGGAAGGTGATGCTCTCAGCCTTGTAATCCTGACCCAGCGGCAGGGAGAACTTGCCGGTAGACCAGATGTCAAACACCATGCCCTCCGGGATCAGGGTCTTGTCCAGCGTCACGGTCACTGTTGCGCCGTCCGGTACAGAGTAGGTCTTTTTGCCGGTGGTCTCGTCAGTAGTAACAGTCAAGGTATCGGTCACATCCTTGTCACCGTTTTTCACGGTAACAGTGCCGCCGGTCACGGTCAGCGGGTGGCAGACTGCGGTATCGGGGGTGTGGTCAGCGGCGGCATCACGGTACTGTGCGGCAATATCCACACCACTGCTCATGGGGAAAGTGATGCTCTCAGCCTTGTAGTCCTGACCTGTGGGCAGGGAGGTAGACCAACCGTCAAACACCTTGCCCTCGGGCACTGTGTTCTTGTCCAGCTTCACGGTCACTTTTGCGCCTTCCGGTACATCGTAGGTCTTTTTGTTGCCGGTCACGACAGGGTCAATGTTCAGAGACTGGCCGTCTTTTTCCACGGTAGCAGTGCCGCCGGTTACGGTCAGCGGGTGGTAGACCGGCTCCCAACGGGCATAGAGGGTGATGTCCTTCGTAATTGTTTCGTCCGCATTAAAGAGCTGTTTATAGTCGGTGTCGGTGTACCAGCCGGTGAAATTGTAACCCGTACGGGTGGGATTAGGGATGGCAGTCAGATCGTTTGCCTTGGTATCAGTGATTTTTTCGGTCTTATAAACCGGCACCTCAGGGTAGTCGGTCTTGCCGCCCCTGGCATCAAAGGTCACCTTGCAGAGGTAAAGAAAATTGCGGTTTGCCAATATATGATAGCTTTCAGACTGATCATCTGGGTTATCACGCAGACGCTCTGCGGCGGTCTTGTCGTTGTTGTAGTAGATGGCACCATTTTTGGGAGATTGCTTTGTAAATCCAGCCGGGCAACTAACCAGACGGTCTTTGAAAGAAGTCAATCCAGCAGGGAGCGTAATGTATTTCAGACTGGTGCACCATCCAAAGGTATAAGGTTCAATGGTTTTTACTTTTTCTGGGATGGTGATGTTCTTCAGAGAAGTGCAATAAGCAAAGGCACAAGGGCCGATGGAAGTGACGCTTTGTGGAATGGTGACACTACCCGTTATCTGAGTGCAATCATAAAAGGCATAACTGCCGATCGTCTTAATATTTTCACCTAATGAAAGCGTTGTAAGAGAATGGCAGCCCGAAAAGGCATAATCGCCGATGTCGGTTACAGGGAATCTGCCAAACGCTGTGGGTATGGTGATGTCGTAGGAGCCATGATCATCAGGGGCACGAAATTTTGTGATGGTTGCAGTACCGTCTGCTGTATTTATCTTATAGTCATACTCGCAACCGTTAACGATGGCCGTACCAGTTGGCGCTGCCGTGTCTGCTGCAAATGCCGTGACTGCCGACAGGGGCAGCATGGTGATCATCATGCAGACCGCAACCAATAAGCTGATCAAACGCTTGGGTCTCATAATTTTTTACTCCTTTTCCATGATATTCCCAAAAACTCTCTCTATTTCAGCCAAAACAAAAGAGCGCCGCACCGGCCAAACGGCTGGTACGACGCTCTGAACCCTTGTAGGCCCGCTGTGCGCTCGCTCTCCTGAAGGGAAGCCGACGCATCTTCACAAGGAGGTGCAAGGTTTCGTATTACCTTACCCGGAGAGAATAACGTGCAACTGGCTGCCATGTTACAGGCCCTGTAGCTTTGCGTCGCAGCCTTTCGACTGGTTTGCCGATTCTTCAGTTTTAGCGGAAATGGCATTTTGCACAGAACAAGATACGCTTTTCTTTTTTTTTGTCAATATGACGAAAGAAAGTTTGGAGAAGTATACAAAAAAGGAGCGTACAAGGTGGAAAACAGAAAGAAAACAAAATCGTGCGGCGGCGCAAGATCTGCCTGATCTTATGGAGGACGCGGCAAAATGAAAATGCCCCTGACCGAAAGAAGCCGGTCAGGGGCATTTGGGGTTGCTGCAACGGTCAGGGTCAGTGCTTGCGCTCGTACTTCAGGCGCTCCCGCAGCTCGTCCAGAGAGCGGTGCTTTTCGCCGTGGCGCAGCTTGGGGTAAGCGCGGAGCATACGGCCCTTGCCAAAGTACTTGGAGCTCCGGGTGCGGGCGCGCATCTCCTCGCTGCGGGCCTGCAGCTCCTCGGCCAGCTGTTCCAGACGGAGCAGCTCTGCCGTGCGCTCTGCGGTGCCCTTGGCAGCCAGCTTGACGGCAGTGGCGGCCTCAGAGGCATTGAGCCGGGCCTCCTGGGAGGACTTGCGGGCAGCCTCCATGGCCTCGTCGGCCTTGGCGCGCAGGGCGGCAGCGGCATCCCGGGGGCTCAGTTTGGCGGCATTGTCCCGGGCCCTGTCTCTTATACACATCTCCGAGC
>ERZ1027044.1123-NODE-1123-length-11000-cov-6.256556_pt1 | contig 11000 bp, 9 predicted proteins | sample MGYA00519433_ERZ1027044 | MGnify/ENA primary metagenome ERZ1027044 (study PRJEB26926, sample SAMN06164589) | human gut metagenome | biome: ENVO:00009003; feature: ENVO:2100002; material: ENVO:00002003 | host: Homo sapiens | place: USA | collected 2012 ... | reverse complement strand
GGCAGCGTCAGATGTGTATAAGAGACAGCTTTACCGCATGTACACGCCAGTAAAGAAGGAACTTTTTTAATTTCATCATTACGAACAGCATTCTTTTACATATTCATACAAAAAATGTTTTGCCGCACCAACCGCCGATGCTTCTTTTTCATAAGAACAATTTTTCAGATAAGAAATATCCCTGTCAAATCCATTGTAAGACAATACCCTCTGTCCCAATGGAATCATATACTCTGCCAGTACACCTCCGACATCTCCCCCAAGTATAATATCCATATCGTATGCCATCCGAAGATTGGATATCAGGATAGCAAGATGATCCAGATATCTTTCCCATTTTTGTTCAGCTTCCTTATTTCCCTGTTTCAATTGTTCCATAAATACTTCCAGAGAATTTTTTCCGTCCCCAGTCAGCACACTTGCCGCACAATAAGCATCTGCACACCCCTGCTTTCCACAATAACATCTGTCCCCTCCGGGAATCAGGATCATATGACCAAACTCTCCTGCCTTCTGGTTCTGTCCACGAAACAATTTTCCATCAATGCAAAATGCCCCTCCAAGTGTATGATTTAAGGAGAGATAGATCGCATTGTTATATTTTTGTGTATCTTCCGCAAGCATAGCAGAATTGGCATCATTCTCAAAATAAACAGGAAATCCCAATGCCTGTTCCAAAAAACGCAGACTGTAATTTTCTACCTGAAGAGCATGCGATTTTAGAACTGTCTTCTCATTCTGATCGATAATTCCGGGAATTGCAATTCCAATCCCTAAAATATCTTTCTCCGTTTTGCATTCTTTCAGAAACTGTTGTACCTGCCCGGCGATTTTTACACTATAATCAATATCCGGTGAAAATTTTAAACGGACACGTTTCAGATGTTCGATTTCATATCCTAGATTTACGAGTACCATTTCCAGATGATTCGCGGTAATTACAAGTCCCATTGCCCTGCAATATTCCCTGTTAATTCCTATGCTTTTGGCTTTTCTTCCCCCGGTAGATGCATACTCTCCATTTTCTACAATCAGTCCCTTTGCAATCAGCTCATTGACATTTGTCAGAACCGTAGGCATACTAAGCCCCAGTTCTTTTGCCAGTTCTGCCTTTGATGTAACGGAATGGTTCAACATGTAATTTATAATTTCAGTTCTTGCTATATTGCGTTTTTCTCTTTTTTCCGGCATAATCTTCCTCTTAAATAAAGTATTTTATAAAAGTATCATATGCTTTTATTTATTATTTGTAAAGGACAAATTTTCCTCCATGAATTCTTTACTGCCCAATGCCAGAATACCATCATCCATAAGAAAAACCCCCGGCAACTGCCGGAGGCCTTCTATTTGCCACATTTTTATTTTTTCAGTCCCTTAACGGTAACCACCTTTGTGTAAATGTTTCCCTTATCATCACTGATCCAGATGGTATATTTTCCGTTTTTCTTTACCTTAAACGAATACTTCTCTCCTTTTTCTGTCACAAACTTTGGACTCTTTCCCTTTGCCAGATCATAGTCCCCACTGTACATTCCACTCATAATATACTGCTTCCAGTATTTTTTATCCTCATTGTGGGATTTTCCAATACTTCCCTTCTGGTACTGCACAGCCCTTACATGTGTTCCAAGCACATTGGAAAAAGAAACCGTTGCGCTTGTTTTTTTGCTGTTTTTCTTAACGCCTGTCTGAATCAGCTTACTCGTTGGAATTGCTGCTGCAACTACATTAATGTTCCCTGTAAACGTGTCATAATTCTGACAGGATGACTTTGTATGAAAATAGTAGGTACCTTTCTTTAAAATTGTATACTGATCACCGTCATATTCCCAATATCCGTCTCCGGTTTCCAGAACTTTGTTGGATGCAGACGCATCTGAAAATACTTCAATATGTGTCTGGTGCCCATCTTCCTGACTTGTCACAAGAGAGGAGGTGGTCTTTAAAATTACCCAGGAATCAGATTTTAACTGAAAAGAACCATATCCCTGCTCAATATTTTTATCTTTCTTAGTCACCGTAATTGTCTTTGAATACATGGCAGAGACTGCATCAAATTCGGATACATCTTTGATCACAGGTATATCACATGCTTCCCACTCCGCAGCGTTTGCCTTTTCCGGTGTCATTGCGGTAAACAGTCCTGTGACAGCCATCGCTGCCGCCAATAATATTGCGGTTAATTTCTTCTTCATAATGTTCTCCTTTTTATTCATATTTACCCCAGATCGATCACATTTTGTAATGCGTCTGTCCATTTTATTGTAAACATTTATGAAGTTCATGACAATAGGCGATAAGTCCTAAAATCAGCCTGATATTCTGCAATTTTGCTGCATTCAATTAAAAAAGCCACCGCAGATCCGTCTTCTGTAACGAACCTCGATGGCTTTTCCATATTTTCTTTTTTAAGAATTACCCCTGTGCATACCGGGTCAAGAACTGCTTCGTGCGTTCTTCTTTCGGATTGTCGATCACCTGATGCGGATCTCCCTGTTCTACAATCACACCGCCATCCATGAAAATCAGCTGATCTGCCACATCACGGGCAAATGCCATCTCATGCGTAACAATGATCATCGTTGTTTTCTGCTCAGCAAGTGTACGGATGACCTTTAACACTTCTCCAGTCAGTTCCGGATCAAGTGCTGAAGTCGGCTCATCAAAACAGAGAATATCCGGTTTTAAGGCAAGCGCACGCGCAATTGCAACTCTCTGCTGCTGCCCGCCGGACAACTGATGTGGATAATGATCCATACGCTCGGAAAGTCCCATGCGCTCTAACAGCTGTCTGCCGTGTGCATCAATTTCTTCCAAGATCTTTTTCTTATTCTGTTTGAAATCCGGACGTTCCTGTGCCAGAAGCTGTTCCGCAAGCGTCACATTCTGTAACGCTGTATACTGTGGAAACAGATTGAATGACTGAAATACCATGCCAAAATGCAGACGTTTTCTGCGCAGATCCGCATCCTTTTCCATTCCGGCCGTTGATGCATCAAACAGTGTCTCTCCGTTGACCGTAATCGTTCCGCCATTCGGGCGCTCCAGAAAATTCAAACAGCGCAGAAGCGTTGTCTTTCCAGAACCGGAAGATCCGATAATGGCAAGCGCCGTGCCTTCCTCCATGGAGAAACTGACATCTTTTAATACATTCGTTCTGCCGAAATGTTTTTCTATATGTGATACCTCTAAGATTGCCATGTTATCCTCCTACTTAAAGTAATCCAGCTTACGCTCAATATAATTAAATAAAAGCGTCAAAATACCAATAAAAATAAGATAAAATACACCAGTGTAAAACAGTGGCCAGGTCAGGCCATCGGATTTCATAAATGCAGCACCGGCAAAGGTCAGCTCATAGGCTGCAATAATACGCGCAAGAGAGGTATCTTTTACAAGCGTAATGATCTCGTTTGACATCGGTGGTACGACGCGCTTGATCATCTGAAGCAGTGTGATTTTGAAAAAGATCTGATGCTTTGTCATGCCAAGCACCTGTCCGGCTTCCCTCTGTCCGGCCGGAACTCCCTCAATTCCTCCACGGAAAATCACGGAAAAATAGCACGCATAATTAATCACAAATGCCACTACGGTTGCGGTAATTCGCCCGCTCTCATTTCCGCTCCAGACGGTCGTATGGAGCCAGAGCCCCGGTCCATAGAAAATAATGATCAGCTGAAGCATCAGAGGTGTTCCACGGATGATCCAGACCAGAATCTGAACCAGACGCTGCAGCGGTTTAAACTTGCTGAGCAGGCCAAATGCCAGCACCAGCCCAAGCGGCAGCGCAAAAATCAGTGTCAGTATAAAAATTTCAAAAGTGGTGGCAAGACCTGTCAAAAGTGACTGTGTTACTGTCCAGAACATGATTTATTTCCCCTCTGGTACGACAACTACCTGTGCATTGTTACAATAAGCATTGGTACATTCCATTGCAGAAGTTACCTCGCTCGTCAGAGTCATTCCATTCCATACGACATCGATATTCTTGGAATTCAGTTCCATGACCTTGTTGTCCCAGTCGATCTCTACAAAATCAACCTCTACACCAAGTTTTTCTCCGACAAGTTTTGCCATATCTGCATCAAACCCGATCCAGTTTCCATCTTTATCCTTATAATCCATCGGCTCAAAATCGGTCACACCGACAACCAGTTTTCCTCTTCCCTTGATGTAATCCACGTCACTGTCTTTTTGGGACTGTTCAAAGGTGGCATCTTTCTGCTCTACAAGTGCTTCCTGAACACCGTAGGTTTCGGCAATTTTTTCCATGCTTCCGTCTTTATAAGAGTCAGCAAACACCTGATTGATATAAGAAGCCAGATCCGATCCTTTCCGGCATCCAACGCCATACTCCTCGGTCGTAAGTTCGTCTGTATGCTTCAGATTCGGATAACTGGTGCCCTCACCGATCATGGCACCTGCCATCAGAAGGTCAATGATCGCTGCATCAGATGTACCGGAAGCAACTTCCATCAGGGCATCTGCCTGGGACGAAACGGAATTGTACTGAAATCCCTTTTCTTTTGCAGCTTCTTCTCCGGCAGATCCTGCCTCTACTGCATATACCATGCTCTTTTCGCTCTTTCTGGTATCTCCCGCTCCTTTGGATGCACCACAGGCAGTCATACCAAGTGTCAGCGCTGCTGCCAGCAATACTGCAAGTTTCTTTTTCATAATGTTCCTCCATTAATTATTAATTCTTCTGTTTACTACATGTTTACCATATTATCATGTTATCATGCTAAAGTAAAGAGGAGTAAATTACAAACCTTCCTGCATTTTTTCCCTGACCATTTTTACCATCTGAATCACCAATGTCGGCACAAATGCCAGCAGCAGAATATACCCATACATCAGCACTCCCATTTCCGCCACATCGAACAGCATCTCAAAAACCGGAACGCAAAGTACCAGTCCCAAAAGAATACATCCACCCAAAAATGCTCCCATGCTGTACTTGTTGGACCCAAGTCCAACCCGTGCCATGGACTTTTGGCTCCGGCAGTTAAACCCATGAAACAGGCGTGCCAGTGTCAGCGTTGCAAAAGCCATCGTTGCTGCAAGCGCGGTACTCTGCTGCAGCCCTATATAATAAGAAGTCATGACCGGACACGCAATCAACGCTCCCTCTGCCACAATTTTCCCCAGAAACGAACCGGTCAGTATTCCGGCAGAAGGATCCCTTGGTTTTTCCTCTAAAAGTGCTGCATCTGCCGGCTCCATGCCAATCGCAATTGCCGGAAGCGAATCCGTCAGCAAATTGATAAAAAGCAGATGCACCGGTGCAAACGGAACTGGAAGTCCTGCAAGTGAAGTATACAGTACCGCCAGAATCGCTGCCATATTGCCGGACAGCAAAAACAAAATAGCATTCTTTATATTCCGGTATACATTTCTTCCATTCACCACCGCCTGAATGATGGTCGCAAAATTATCATCTAAAAGAATCATGTCTGCCGCATCTTTTGCCACTTCTGTTCCTGTAATCCCCATTGCCACTCCGATATCTGCGCGTTTTAATGCCGGTGCATCGTTGACACCATCCCCCGTCATGGAAACAATCCGTCCTTTTTTCTGCCATGCCTTTACAATTCTTATCTTATGTTCCGGCGAAACTCTGGCATATACACAGATTTTTTCCAGTTTTTCCTGCAATTCCTTCTCACTCATGGCATCTAACTCCCTTCCGGTCACAGCCAGATCCCCTTCCTGATAAATTCCAAGCTGTTTTGCAATCGCACGCGCGGTAATTTTGTGATCCCCTGTAATCATGACCGTGCGGATTCCTGCTCTCTTTGCATCGGCAACCGCCTGAATGGCTTCCGGTCTTGGCGGATCCATCATGGCAATCAGCCCGAGAAAGATCAGATTTTCTTCGCTTTCTATGGTCAGCGGTCCTTCACTCTCTTTATACGCAAATGCCAGCACACGCAGTCCCTGCCCGGAAAATTCCGCAATCTTTTTTTTGATTTTTTCTGTCTCCGTCGGATCAAGCGGAACAATTCCGGTACTTTTCCGTACAAATTCACAGCGTTCCAGCAATACATCCGGTGCTCCTTTGGTCAGAATGGTTCCGACCCCGTGCAGATAATATCTTGTGCTCATCCGTTTCCGCTCAGAATCAAACGGAACCTCTTCGAGACGTTTCATACAGCTTCGAAGCATTTCTTCCCGGTAACCGCCTTCGCCCATCATTCCCCCTTTCGGCGCGGGAATTTTACGAAACATTTCCAACAGGGCATATTCGGTCGGATCTCCGATTCCTTTTCCGTTCTCCAATGTTGCATCATTGCTAAGCACCGCATCATATACCAGATATCTGTGCAGCTGCTCTTCCATGGAAAGCTGTCCGGGCAGATATTCCCTGTCATCCACATAAACTTTCTGCACGGTCATCTTATTCTGTGTCAGCGTTCCGGTTTTATCCGAACAGATCACCGATACACATCCAAGACTCTCCACTGCCTTCAGCTTTCTGACGATGGCATTTTCCTTTACCATCTTCTGTGTTCCCATTGCCTGCACAATGGTCACGATTGAACTGAGTGCTTCCGGAATGGCGGCTACCGCAAGTGCAACCGCAAACATCAATGCATCCAGAAGCGGCATTTTGCGGTATAAACATAACCCCAATACCACTGCTGAAATTCCCATAACCAGAACTGCCAGCTTTCTGCTGAACTGATCCAGACTCACCTGTAATGGTGTCTTACGGTCCCGGATATCATTCATCATCCCGGCAATCTTTCCGATCTCTGTATGCATCCCTGTTCCTGTAACCAGAACCTGTGCGCGTCCATAAGTGACCAGGCTTCCGGAATATACCATGTTTCTGCGGTCTGCCAGCGGCAGATCCTCCGGCAGACTGCCTTGTGTCTTTTCTACATTGGTGGATTCTCCGGTCAGCGCACTCTCATTGACCTGCAGGGAAAAATTATCCAGAATCCTTCCATCTGCCACAACCATGTCGCCAGCTTCCAGTTCCACAAGATCTCCAGGAACCAGTTCCCTCGAAGGGATCTCTTTCTTTTTCCCTTCCCGGATGACTTTTGCACACGGTGCAGACAGATTTTTCAGACTGTCCAGTGATTTTTCCGCTTTCTGGTGCTGCACCGTTCCCAAAACTGCATTCATCACCAGGACAACTGCAATTACAATCGTACTCTCTGCATTTCCGGATAACATGGAAATAAGCGCGGCGATCAGCAAAATGACAATGAGTAAATCTGCAAACTGTGACAAAAAGACCTTCAGAAGCCCGGGTCTTTTTCCCTCTTCCAGTATATTTTCCCCACATGTTTCCCGGATTTTTTGCACCTGCTTTTCGGATAATCCCTGCTCCGTAGTAGAAAATACGTCTCTTAGCTGCTCTTTGGAATACTTCCAGTATTTTTTCATGGCATGCCCTCCCTGTGTTGTGGTACAAAAAAAGAAACGGGACTTTTTTGCACCAGAATAATGCAATAAAAAGTCTCGTTTCTTCGTGTACAGCCCGGTTCCAGCTTTCCTGTAACGTGATGACGGCCTGCACAACACCCGGACACACCGGATGCAAACTACTCCCTGTTTATTATCTTTTTGTATTTTACCCATATCCTCTTTCATTTGTCAACTGCTTTGTTTCTTTTTTCACCACATTGCACAAAATATTTGTTTCTTTAAGCATTATATAGTATAATAAATCCAAAGATTAACTTACATCAGGGATTTACATGATAGAATAGGAGACACGCTTATGATGCTTACACTCATTCCTTTTTTTGACCGGAATATGTCCGTTAGTGCTTATTCTCTGTTTACCAGAAAAAATAACTTTCTTATGAACCCAAGCCTTCTTGGTTCCAGACAGTTTGACGGGGCTGCCTATGTAGACGGGCTGGAACTGATTCAGGAGCTTGGAACCACCACACTCTCCGGAGGAAAACCGATTTTTGTATCTTTAAATAATATCTCTATTTTCAGCAGTCTGGAATCCGAGTGCAAAAATACAAACCATGCACCGATTCTCCTGATTGACCAGACATTTCCTCCGGTATCCATGTATACAGACCGCATCCGCGAACTGCGCGAATTCGGATATCATTTTGCAATCCGTAATCTTCCTGTTCACTGCTACGAAGACTACGCACCGATTCTGTCACAGATGGACTACATTCTGATTGACTGCCAGAAAATAGATGCCGTCAAGGCTTCTTTCTATTTCCGCAAACTGTATCCGGATATCTGTATCTGTGCCAGCAACATTCCGGACACGGAAACATTCGGAAAACTCAGTCCTGCAGAAACAATTTCTTTATTTGAAGGAACCTTTTTCCGTATGCCGGTCACACGCGGTGAACATAAAGTATCGCCCCTGAAGATCAATTACATTTCGCTTCTGAATCTGATTGAAGAAGATGATTTTGACCTGACCAAAGCGGCTGATATTATCAGTCAGGACACGGCTCTTATCATCTCTTTGCTTCGGCTGGCAAATACACGCTCCTTTAATTCCGAAATCACTTCCGTGCGGGTTGCTGTCTCAATGCTGGGGCAGAAGGATCTGACGCGCTGGATTCAGACAACCGTCATTGAGAAACTGTGTTCTGACAAGCCTAATGAACTGATGCGCCTTTCCCTGCTGCGTGCCAAGTTTGCAGAAAATCTTGCACCGGTCTTTGGCATGGCAATGCGTTCCCAGGAACTGTTTCTGACCGGTCTTTTCTCGATTCTGGATATTATTCTGGATTGTTCCATGGAAGAAGCTCTCTCCATGGTGCGTGTATCGGGCAAGATCCGCACCGCCCTTCTGGAACATACCGGTTCCCTGGCAGAAGTGCTTCACTTTATTGTAAAATACGAATCGGCAGAATGGCAGGAAGTTTCCCGCCAGCTGGTGCTTAAAAACATCGAAATTCCGGATGTTTCCCATGCATGGGTTTCTTCCCTGCAATGGTATGCAAAACTGATTGCCATGAATGAATAATGTCAGATAAAAAAAGGATGCACAAAACGTGCATCCTCTTTTATTGTTTTATTGTCTTCCGCTGGTTCCTTTCAGACGTGCCATCGCACGGGAAAGAGAAGCTCTTGAGTGGTAATACTCACGGATACTCTGCTTCTGGCGCATCTGCTCCTCTGCACGCTCTTTTGCTTCGCGGGCTCTTGCCACATCGATTTCCTCCGGACGCTCTGCAGTCTCCACGAGAAGTGTCACACGGTTATTGACGATCTCGACAAATCCCATTCCGACAACTGCATATTCCCAGTTATCCGTGCCTTCCGGCTGAAACCTCATCTCGCCCTCATCAATGGCAATGACCATATCCTCATGATGAGCCAGAATTTCTTTCTGCCCATCATATTCCGGAACGATCAGAGAACGGCATCTTCCGGAAAAGAACACACGGTTTGCAGATATAATTTTTAAATAGAATGTATTGCCTGCCATAATGATCTCCGTTCTTTATGCTATGCGTTCTGCTCCATCTGCTCAGCTTTCTTCTTAACATCCTCGATAGTTCCTGCATTAAAGAATGCATTCTCCGGATATTCATCCATCTCACCATCTAAAATTGCTTTAAAGCCACGAATTGTTTCTTTCAACGGAACATATACACCCTTGATACCGGTGAAGTTCTCTGCTACATGGAACGGCTGTGACAGGAACTTCTGAATCTTTCTTGCACGGTATACCAAAACTTTATCTTCGTCTGCCAGTTCTTCCATACCAAGAATTGCGATGATGTCCTGCAATTCCTTGTACTTCTGAAGGATCTCCTGCACTTTACGTGCAACCTCGTAATGCTCCTCGCCTACGATATCCGGCTCAAGGATACGGGAAGAAGACTCCAGAGGATCAACCGCCGGATAAATACCCTGCTCAACAATCTTTCTGGAAAGTACGGTTGTAGCATCCAGATGTGCGAATGTCGTAGCTGGTGCCGGGTCTGTCAGGTCATCGGCTGGTACATATACAGCCTGTACGGAAGTGATAGATCCATTCTTTGTAGAAGCGATCCTCTCCTGTAATTCACCCATCTCCGTAGCCAGTGTCGGCTGATAACCTACGGCTGACGGCATACGTCCAAGCAGTGCGGATACCTCTGATCCGGCCTGTGTGAAACGGAAAATGTTATCAATGAAGAGAAGCACATTTTTATGCTGCTCATCACGGAAATACTCAGCCATGGTAAGTCCGGTCTCAGCGACACGCATACGAGCCCCTGGCGGCTCATTCATCTGTCCAAACACTAAGGCTGTTTTTTCAAGTACACCGGATTCGCCCATTTCAGTCCACAGATCATTTCCTTCACGGGAACGCTCCCCGACACCGGTGAAAATGGAATATCCACCGTGCTCTGTTGCAATATTACTGATCAGCTCCTGGATCAATACGGTTTTTCCTACACCGGCACCACCGAACAGACCAATCTTACCACCCTTTGCATATGGGGCAAGTAAGTCGATGACCTTGATACCAGTCTCTAAGATTTCCTCTGCAGGGTTCTGATCTTCAAATGCTGGCGGCTCTCTGTGGATCACCCACTTTGGAGCATCCCCGATCGGCTTTCCGTCATCAATTGTTTCTCCTAATACGTTGAACAGACGTCCCAGTGTTGCCTCACCAACTGGTGTCTTGATACCGCTTCCGGTTGCAATGACTTCCATATCACGGTGAAGTCCTTCACTGGCTGCAAGCATAATACAGCGTACCGTATTATTTCCTATATGCTGTGCAACCTCCATGATACATTTTTTGTCACCATTTTGTACTTCCAGAGCGTCTCTGATTGCAGGCAATTCTTCGTCTTCAAATTCAACGTCCACAACAGGTCCCATAACCTGTATGATTTTTCCTGTTTTCATCCTAGGCCTCCATTATCTCTTTTTCTTGCGCTTCTGGGATTTTGCTCCCGCAATTACCTCTGTGATCTCCTGGGTAATCGCTGCCTGTCTGGCACGGTTATACATGATATCCCTGTCTCTTATACACATCTGACGCTGCCGACGATAAG
>ERZ1027044.1119-NODE-1119-length-11022-cov-6.317133_pt1 | contig 11022 bp, 7 predicted proteins | sample MGYA00519433_ERZ1027044 | MGnify/ENA primary metagenome ERZ1027044 (study PRJEB26926, sample SAMN06164589) | human gut metagenome | biome: ENVO:00009003; feature: ENVO:2100002; material: ENVO:00002003 | host: Homo sapiens | place: USA | collected 2012 ... | reverse complement strand
GATGTGTATAAGAGACAGGCAGGACATTTCCGGTTACGATGCAGGACAGCGGCGCTGTCCCGGATTCAAAATTTCCGCAGGGAGATGGTTGGCCTTAAGCCTGCTTTGCAGCAGCCTCAGCCTTGATGCGGCCGATCTCAGCCTGGATCTCTTCCATCTTCTCCTTGGTCAGGGGATAGAAGTGCATGGCAACAACGTTGCACAGCCAGCCAACGATGGGCAGCAGGACAAAGCAGCCGATGGTTGCCCAGAAGATGCCGTCAGAGTACGGAGTCAGGGTATCGGGCAGAGCGTCCTTGAAGCCGACCATGGAGTAGAACAGGGCCACCAGAGTGGTTGCCAGAGAGGAGACCAGCTTATCCACAAAGCTGAACAGGGTGCCCATCAGGCCGGGGACGTACTTGCCGGTACGATAAACCTCGTAGTCGGCGCAGTCAGCGGTCATGGTGATAACGATAGAGGAGGACAGAGCCTGCACACCGCGCCATGCGATGACCAGCAGGATGAAGATCAGGCCCACTGCACTCCAGCCGGTGAACAGGGTGCCCCAGGTGTCGGGACGGATGATACGGAATGCGGGGATCGCAAACTTGGAAGCATCGCCCCTGGGGTTCACAAAGACCAGGAACAGGGTGATGATGATAGAACCGATGATACCGCCATAGGTGCCGGTCATCATGGATGCCTTCTGGCCCATCTGACGAGCGATCTTGTTCATCAGCAGGATGGAGATCAGAGCGATGGGGATAGAGGTGATCTGAGAGTAGCTGGAGAATGCGGCATAGTTGCCGAAGATGATGCCGAACAGGCAGATCATAACGGTGGAGTTGCTCATGGTGGACATGAACAGCTTATCAGTAGACGCGGAGACCACCAGCATCTGGATGGCGCGGTTGTGAGCCAGGGTGTCAACGTAATCCTTCACGCCGACCTTCTGGGCGGTGCCCAGACCGAAGTACTTGGAGTTATCCTTACGCCACAGAGCAATGATGGCGCAGACTGCAAACACTGCAGACAGGCCGCCGAACATCAGCTGCATGGTGGTGAACAGGCCGGGGTTGTAGAAAGCGGACAGGCTGCCGCCGGACTTCTCCACGATGCCTGCCAGAGCGGGGTTCTGTGCCACCAGAGAAGCGATCTCTGCAGCGTTGTTCTCAGCAGTCAGGGTGAACTTGGGAACCAGGCTGTCGGTAACGATGACAGGGATGACAATGTTCATCAGGATGATGTTGTACACGGTATCGCACATTGCGAAGATGGGGCGCTGCTTGGGATCGTTGGTCAGGCAGGTCTGAGCAGACTTGGTGACAACGCACTGGCAGGTGTAGCCCAGGATGTAGATCATGTAGATGATGATGAACGCAACAAAGCGGACACCAGTGCCCATCTTGGGGATGAAGTTGAACATCACGAAGGTGGTGACGAACATGATGATCTGACCGATGACAATGAACGGACGGTTTTTGCCGAACTTGCCGTTGGTCTTATCGACCATCATACCAACGAACGGGTCGGTGACACCGTCCCAGATACGCATGATGGTAACAATGGAACCGGCCAGCACGGATGCCAGACCGACGATACCGATCAGGAAGTAGCTGATGTAACCGACCACCATCATGTAGGTGTTGGTGGAGGTGTTGTTCAGAGCGTACATCATGATCTCCCACATTTTCGCTCTGTGGATGCCGTTTTCTTCAAGCGGCTGTTTGACCTTTGCCATAGAGAAGCTCTCCTTTCAATTCTGCGGCCGGTGTGCTGCCACTCACTCCGGCCTTTCATTCGGTCCCCCGTGGGCTGCGGCTGCCACATCGCGAACCGGGGGATTTTTATGTATACATTATGAACTATCCATCAAATTTCTGTTAGTAAAATTTTGAGGTAAAACAGGACAATTTTACTCTCCTTGGGCGAAATCAACAGTTTTAAAAAACAGCGTTCGTCATTTTGCACATGATTGTAAGATACTAGTACAGCACATTCCACAAAACGGGCTTGTATTCTAACCGCGCACAAAAAAAGAATACAAGGAAAGTGCGGAAATATCCAAAAAATTTTCTAGTTGTTCCGCGCGGCGGCCTATTATAATAGGTATAGCATCTGCGGCTCTGTGGCATGGGCCGCTGCGTTCAAAAGAAAAGGAGAAAACACTATGGCAGTGAAAGCATCCGAGCGTGTAAAGCGCTACCAGAACCCCAACGGCCCCACCATCAGCACCGTGGAGCGCAAGGTCATCGAGCAGGACGGCCTGTATTTCAAGGACATCGACGGCACCGGCACCGTCAGCGCAGTCAACGACTGGCGCTTGACCCCGGCTGAGCGCGCCGAGGCCTATGTCAAGGTTCTGACCACCAGCGAGAAGATCGGCCAGATCTTCACCTCCGACTGGCGCATGGGCCCCAAGTATCCTTCCCCCCGTCTGGCAGCCAACGGCCACAAGCCCGTGGCGGACGAAAGCGGCCTGCTGGACGAGGCACCCGTGAACGTCTCCGACAGCATCTTCGGCTCCCAGTCCCTGCCCAGCACCTCTGACATGGTCAAGAAGAGCTTCAACCGCCACGTCATCCTGCGTGAGAGCCCCACGCCCGAGGATCTGGCAGATTACCTGAACCAGCTGCAGTACCTGACCGAGACCTGTGATCACTTTGTTCCCATGCAGGTCATGTCCAACAGCCGCAACGAGAACGGTGAGGTCGTGTTCGGCATGAACGATGCCACCGGCGTGTTTGCCACCTATCCCGGCACCCTGGGCATTGCTGCTGCCGTCAAGGGCACCGCACGCATCGACATCATCGACAAGTTCGCCGACACCATCCGCCGCGAGTGGAATGCCTGCGGCCTGAAGAAGGGCTACATGTACATGGCCGACTGCGTCACCGACCCCCGTTGGCAGCGCACCTTCGGCACCTTTGGCGAGGACCCGGAGCTCATTGAGGAGATCTTCGACCACCTGATCCCCGGCATCCAGGGCGGCAGCAACGGCGTTACCCCCGAGGGTGTTTCCATGACTGTGAAGCACTTCCCCGGTGGCGGTGCCCGTGAGAACGGCTTTGACCCCCACTATGCAGCAGGCCAGTGGAACATCTATGCCACCCCCGGCTCCCTGCAGAAGTACCACATCCCGGCATTCCGCGCAGCCATCCGCCACAATGCCGAGTCCATCATGCCCTACTACTCCAAGCCCAGCGCCGAGAAGAGCGCTCCGCAGGAGGACTTCAACGGCAACCCCATCGAGCTCCAGCCCTACGGCTTTGCCTACAACAAGGTGTTCATCGACGGCCTGCTGCGCGGCCAGATGGGCTTCAAGGGCTACATCAACTCCGACACCGGCATCGTCCACAACATGTGCTGGGGCGTTGACATGCTGGACGAGCCCGAGCGCATCGGCTATGCTGTCACCCAGAGCGGCGTGGACCTGATCTCCGGCCTGCTGGACAACGAGCTGGGCGAGGAGAGCTACGCCCGCGGCACCAACGACTACTACGACACCCACGCGGTACCCGCCGGTTTCAAGAAGGAAGATCTGGTGCTGACCGATGCCAGCCTGAACCGCGCTGTCAGCCGCACCCTGACCGAACTGTTCCGTCAGGGCATGTTCGAGGACACCTACGCCGACCCCAGGAAGGCCGCCGAGGTCGTTGCCACCAAAGCCGACTGGGAGGAAGCTTCCCGCGTGCACCGCGAGTCCGTTGTCCTGCTGAAGAACGACGGCACCCTGCCCCTGAAGGACGGCACCAAGGTCTACGCTGAGGCCTTTGGCAAGAGCGCCGAGGCCGGTGAGGCCGCCACCAAGGCCCTGCGCGAGATGCTGGGCAATGTCACTCTGGTGGACACCCCCGATGAGGCCCAGGTGGCCCTGCTAATGGTCAGCCCCCAGTCCGGTGCATACTTCAACGCCACCCCGGGCTACCTGGAGCTGGACATCTGCGAGGACAAGACTGTCTGCAACGTGGACGAGAGCGGCAAGCCCACCACTGAGACCCACAAGGAGACCACTCTGGTGGGCGCAAACCGTCTGGCCGGTATCGCTGCTGCGGTCCACGCCCACGGCGGCAAGGTCGTTTCCAACATCAACTGCCCGCTGGCCTGGGAGGTCGGCAATGTGGAGAAGGTCTCCGACGCTCTGACCGTCGGCTTTGACACCTACCCCTCCGCAACGCTGGATGTGATGTTCGGCCGCTTTGCTCCCGTTGGCAAACTGCCCCTGACCCTGCCCAAGGGCGACGAGGTGCTGGCTGTGAACGCGGACGGTGTCTGCATCAGCCCCAACGACGTGCCCGGCTTTGCAAAAGATGCCTACATGCCCGACAGCATGAAGGACGAGAACGGCAAGGCTTACGCCTACCGTGATGCCGCAGGCAACTACTACGAGATGAACTTCGGCCTGACGTTCTGAGGGCAGCCCTCTCCGTCTCGCTCAAACCAAAGGAGACACTTTCCATGGCACAAACGCAGAAAAAACAGCAGGATATGGGCACGGGTGACGTGAAAAAGCTCCTGCTTCAGCTGATGATCCCTGCCGTTGTGGCGCAGGTGGTCAACCTGCTGTACAACATCGTGGACCGCATCTACATCGGCCACATCCCGGGGATCGGCGCGGCGGCTCTGACCGGCGTGGGCCTGTTTACCCCCATCCTGATGCTCCTGAACGCCTTTGCCATGCTCATCGGCTCCGGCGGCGCGCCCCGCACCGCCATCGCCATGGGCCAGGGCGACAAGAAGCAGGCAGAAAAGATCGTCAGCAACAGCTTTACCATGCTGCTGCTCTTCTCGGTCGTCCTGACCATCGTCTTTTACGCAGCCGCACCCACCCTGCTGCGGCTGTTTGGTGCCAGTGACACCACCCTGCCCTACGCTCTGGCTTACAGCCGCATCTACATTCTGGGCACCATCTGCGTGCTGATCGTGCTTGGCATGAACACCTTCATCACTGCGCAGGGCTTTGCCAAGATCAGTATGCTGACCACCGTTATCGGCGCGGTCATCAACATCGTGCTGGACCCCATCCTCATCTTTGGGCTGGGCATGGGCGTAAAGGGTGCTGCCATTGCCACCGTGCTGAGCCAGGCAGTGGGTGCCATCTGGGTCATCCGCTTCCTCACCGGCCCCAAGACCATCCTCAAGATCCGCAAAGAGGACATGAAGCTGGAAGGGAAGATCATCATGCCCGTGCTGGCACTGGGCATTTCCACCTTCGTCATGCTCTCCACCGAGAGCCTGCTGTCCATCAGCTTCAGCTCCAGCCTGGCCCGCTACGGCGGTGACGTGGCTGTGGGTGCCATGACCGTGATCACCAGCGCCTCCCAGCTGTGCACCATGCCCATCTCGGGCATCTGCCAGGGCGGCCAGCCGGTGATGAGCTTCAACTTCGGCGCAGGCAAGAAAGACCGCGTCAAGCAGGCATTCCGCTTCCAGCTGACCCTCTGCCTGAGCTACACCACCATCTTCTGGCTGCTGATGATGCTGGTTCCCGGTGCAGTGGCTGGCATCTTCACCTCGGATGCCGCCCTGATCGATTACACCACCTGGGCCATGCGCATCTACATGGCGGGCATCTTCTCCACCGGTGTCCAGATCGCCTGCCAGCAGAGCTTTATGGCGCTGGGTCAGGCCAAGGTCAGCCTGCTGCTGGCCTGCCTGCGCAAGCTCATCCTGCTCATCCCTCTCATCTTCATCCTGCCCCATATGGTCGCAAACCCCGTGTTCGGCGTGTTCCTCGCCGAACCCGTCAGCGACATCATCGCCGCTGCCGTGACCGCCACCACCTTCTTCCTCCAGTTCAATAAGATCCTGGACAAGGGCGCTGGCAGGGTCTGATGCCTTATCCGCCTGAAAATAATCATCCGTATCACCACAACCATCTGATCAAAAAAGGAGTATCCTCGTGGAAAAGAATGTTCTGAACACCGACCTGTCCGGCAAGGTTGCCGTGGTCACCGGTGCCAGCGGCACCCTTTGTTCCATTTTCGCCAAGGCTCTGGCCCGGGCAGGAGCCAAAGTGGCTCTGCTGGGCCGCAACATGGAGAAGCTGAAGGAGCTGGCCAATGCGATCGAGGCAGAAGGCGGCGTGGCCAAGGGCTACACCTGCAACGTTATGAACAAGGCCAACTGCCTGCAGGTGGCAGAGGAGGTGATGGCGGATCTGGGTCCCTGCGACATTCTGGTGAATGGTGCCGGCGGCAACAACCCCCGGGCCAACACCGACAAGGAATTCTTCGAGATGGCGGATCTGGACGATGACACCGTGACCTTCTTCGATCTGGACGAGAGCGGCGTGGAGATGGTGTTCAACCTGAACTTCATCGGCACCCTGCTGCCCACGCAGGCCTTTGCCCGGCAGATGGTGGGCCGCCCCGGCTGCAACATTATGAACATCTCCAGCATGAACGCCTACCTGCCCCTGACCAAGATCCCGGCCTACTCCGGCTCCAAGGCCGCCGTGACCAACTTCACCCAGTGGCTGGCAGTGCACTTCAGCAAAGTGGGCATTCGGGTCAACGCCATTGCCCCGGGCTTCTTTGCCAGCGAGCAGAACGCACGGCTCCTCTACAACGAAGACGGCACCCCCACCGCCCGCACCGAAAAGATCCTGGCTGCCACCCCCATGGGCCGCTTCGGCGATAGCGAAAAGGACCTGGTGGGTGCCCTGCTGTTCCTGCTGAACAACGAGGCTGCCGGCTTCATCACCGGCATCTGCCTGCCCATTGACGGCGGCTTCTCCGCCTACTCTGGTGTCTGATGAGGGCCACGGCCTGAGCCGCAGACCCTGAGAGAAACAATAAGAGCCCCGGAGCTGCAGTTTCCATGCAGCCCCGGGGCTCTTTCTCGTTTTTACAGACCTGCCAGCAGGATGGCCAGCACGGCTTTCTGCACATGGAGACGGTTCTCCGCTTCGTCAAAGATCTCTTCGGCGTGCTCTTCAAAGACGGCGGTGGAGATCTCCTCGCCCCGGTGCGCAGGCAGGCAGTGGAGGAGCATGGCATCGGGCTTTGCGCCCTCCATCAGCCTGCTGGTCACCTGAAAGCCCGCGAAGTCCCGCAGGCGGCGCTCACTCTCGGGGGTGCCGGGGGCGGTGTTCCATGCAGCGGTCACCACCACATCGGCATCCTTCACTCCCTCGGCGGGGTCGGTGAGCAGGTGAAACTTTTCGCCATACTTGTGGGCGAACATCAGCACGTCGGCTGCGGGGCGGTAGCCCTCGGGGCAGATGCAGGTCACACGCATCCCTGCCAGCAGGCCGCCCACGATGAGGCTGTTTGCCATGCTGCAGCCATCGCCAATAAAGCAGAGCTTCTGGCCCTCCAGCGTGCCCCGGCGCTCCCGGATGGTCATCAGGTCGGCCAGCACCTGGCAGGGATGGGCGTAGTCGGTCAGGCCGTTGATCACGGGCACACCGGCCAGCTCAGCAAACTCTTCCAGATCGCACTGGCGGTAAGTGCGCCAGACCACGCAGTCGTAGTAGCGGCCCAGCACCCGGGCGGTATCCTTGAGGGGCTCGCCCCGGCCGGACTGCAGCTCGGTGGCGGCGTTCATGTAATTGCCCAGACCGCCCAGCTGGTAGACACCCACCTCAAAGCTGGTGCGGGTGCGGGTGGAATTTTTGGAGAACATCAGCGCCACGCTCCTGCCCTTGAGCAGCGCCGGGGTCGTCCCGGCCTTCTGCTCTGCCTTGAGCTCCTCCGCCACATCAAGGATGTGGTGGAGCTCAGCGGGGGAGAGGTCGCTCATTTTCAGCAAATGTTTCATGCCTGCTCCTTTGGAGCCTTCTGCTCCATCTCGGTCAGCACCTCGTTCAGGATGCCCAGAGCCTTTTCCACATCGTGGGCGGTCAGGGTCAGCGGGGGCAGCAGGCGCAGGCGGCTCTTGGCCGTGAGCACCAGCAGGCCCTTTTCGCGGCAGGCGGCCAGCACATCCGCGGCCTGGATGCCGCCAAAGAACTCGATGCCCACCATCAGGCCAATGCCGGAAAGGTTCTTGACCATGGGCAGCTTGGCCAGACCAGCACGCAGCTGGACGGCCCGCTCGCTGACATTGGCCAGGAAGCTCTGATCCATCCGATCCACCACCACATTGGCACCGGCGCAGACCACCGGGTTGCCGCCAAAGGTGGAACCGTGGCTGCCGGGGCCCATGCCCTCGGCGGTCTTTTCGTTCAGCAGAACGGCACCGATGGGCAGGCCGCCGCCCAGGCCCTTGGCCAGCGTGACGATATCGGGCTTGAGGTTGTAGTGCTCACAGCACAGGAAGGTGCCGGTGCGGCCCACGCCGGTCTGCACCTCGTCCACGATGAGGACAAGGTCCTTTTCATCACAGAGGGCGCGCACAGCCTGCACATACTCAGGGTCCAGCGCCATCACGCCGCCCTCGCCCTGGATCAGCTCCAGCATAATGGCGCAGGTATGGCGGTCCACCAGTTCCCGGAGGCCCTCGATGTCACCGGCGGTGGTATAGACAAAGCCCTCGTTGAAGGGGCCGAAGTAGTTGTGGAACACCTCCTGACCGGTGGCGGTCAGGGTGGCAATGGTGCGGCCATGGAAGCTGTTGACCAGCGTGATCACAACATCGCGGCCCTTGCCGTAGTGGTCAAAGCTGTACTTGCGGGCAGCCTTGATGGCACCCTCGTTGGCCTCGGCACCGGAATTTCCAAAGAACACCTTGTTCATGCCGGTGCGCTTGCACAGCTTTTTGGCCAGCTTGCCGCAGGGAGCAGTGTAATAGAGGTTGGAGGTGTGCTGCAGCTTGTGGGCCTGTTCGGAGACAGCCTCGGCCCAGGTCAGGTCGCAGTAGCCCAGGCTGTTCACGCCGATGCCGCTGGTGAAATCCAGATACTTCTGGCCCTCGGGGCCCTCGGCATACAGGCCGTGGCCCTTTTCCAGTGCAATGGGGTTGCGGTTATAGGTGTGCAGGACATATTCGTTGTCCCGCTTGATGACTTTTTCGGAATCCATTTTGTGCCCTCCTTACGGTAACGCTGTTCTTTCCCGCAATGCCAAAGGCTCCCCTACCAGGGGAGCTGTCGCGTCAGCGACTGAGAGGTTATATGAAGGACAACGTCTCCTCTGTCCAACCTCTCCGTCAATGCTTCGCATTGCCACCTCCCCTAGTAGGGGAGGCCTTGGCAAAATGGGCAAGTCTTTCTTTTATTATATAGTGTCCGTGCTCTTTCAGCAAGCCTTATTCCTGATGGCTGCGGCGGTAGAACCGGGTGCCGGAGCCCCGGTTGGAGAACAGCTCCAGCAGGATGGAGTGGGGCACGCGGCCATCGATGATGACCGCCTCGTGGACTCCCTGATAGATGGCATCGGCCATGCCGCCGATCTTGGGGATCATGCCGCCCGCAATGATGCCGGCAGCCTTGTAACCCTCGATCTCGCTGACCTCCACCTCGGGGATCAGGGTGGTCTCATCGTCCTTATCCCGCAGCAGGCCGGCGATATCGGTCATGGAGACCAGCTTCTCGGCCTTGAGGGCAATGGCGATCTGTGCGGCGGCGGTGTCGGCGTTGACATTATAGGCCTGGCCCAGATCGTCCATGCCCACCGTTGCGATCACAGGGATATAGCCGCCGTCCAGCAGGGTGGAGATCAGGGTGGGGTCCACATGGATGATCTCGCCCACATGGCCCAGCGCGGGGTCCAGCTCGGTGCAGCGGAGCATCTGGCCGTCCATGCCGCACAGGCCCACGCCGCGGCCGCGCAGCTTCGCCACAAGGTCCTTGTTCACCTTACCGGCCAGCACCTGCTGAACGATCTCCATGGTAGCGTCATCGGTCACACGCAGACCGTTGTTGAAATGGCTCTCCACGCCGACTTTTTTCAGCATCTCGTTGATGGCCGGGCCGCCGCCGTGCACCAGCACCACCCGCACCCCCAGCAGGGTCAGGGTGACAAGGTCGTTCATCACGGCGTTTTTCAGCGTCTCGTTGATCATGGCGTTGCCGCCGTATTTGATGACCATGGTCTTGCCATGGTATTTCTGGATGTAAGGGGTCGCCTCCGAAAACAGGAGGGCCATTTCTTCGTTCTTCATATACTCTCCTTGCCGCCAGCACGCTTGCTCCGGCATTCATTTTCCACCAAGACGAACTCCTTCCGTCATCGCTGCGCGATGCCACCTCCCTCAAAGAGGGAGGCTTTCAGGCCCCTTCCTTGAGGGGGCTGTCGCCGCAGGCGACTGGAGGAGTTCCATTAAGTTCTATAATCCCCGTTGATCTTCACATAATCATAAGTCAGATCACAGCCCCATGCCTTGGCGCTGGCATCGCCGGTACCCATATCCACCTTGACAAGGATATCATGCTCCGCCAGAACTTTGGCGGCCTCGTCCTCGCTGTATGGGTGGTAGGCGGCGTTCTCGCAGACATAGACCTCACCGGCGGCACTGCTCAGCCAGACGCAGACCTTGTCGATGGAGAAATCGCCGGGGGTGTAGCCGATGGCGCAGAGGATGCGGCCCCAGTTGGCATCGCGGCCAAAGACAGCGGCCTTGAACAGGTTGGAGCAGACCACGCTGCGGCTGACAGCACGGGCCGTTTTCAGATCGGGGGCGTGGGTCACCTCGCAGGTGATGAGGTGGGTGGCACCCTCGCCGTCACCGGCGTGCTCGGCGCACATGTGCTCGGCAATGGCGGTCAGGGCCGCCACAAAGGCATCGTAGTCGGCGTTCTCTTCGCAGATCTCGGGGTTTCCGGCCAGACCGGAGGCCATGATGATCAGGGTATCGTTGGTGGAGGTGTCCAGATCCACACTCATCTGGTTGTAGGTGCCGGGCACCACGGTCTTGAGAGCCTTTTCCAGCAGAGCGGGGGAAACAGCGGCATCGGTGGTGTAGAAGGCCAGCATGGTGGCCATATTGGGGGCAATCATGCCGCTGCCCTTGCCAATGGCACCCACGGTGCAGGTCTTGCCGCCCAGCTCAAACTGGATGGCGTACTCCTTTTTGTGGGTATCGGTGGTCATAATGGCCGTGGCCGCATCGGTGCTGCCCCTGTCTCTTATACACATCTCCGAGCCCACGAGACGG
>ERZ1027044.1109-NODE-1109-length-11119-cov-6.006869_pt1 | contig 11119 bp, 7 predicted proteins | sample MGYA00519433_ERZ1027044 | MGnify/ENA primary metagenome ERZ1027044 (study PRJEB26926, sample SAMN06164589) | human gut metagenome | biome: ENVO:00009003; feature: ENVO:2100002; material: ENVO:00002003 | host: Homo sapiens | place: USA | collected 2012 ... | reverse complement strand
TTGAAATAAACAAAGACATTGACCGTTATCAGGAATCGGTGGCAATGGGACTTACGGCAAAACAGCTCATATTTTCTATTGCCAGCGTAATCGTTGGTGGCGGTATTGTATTACTTCTTTATAAGTATATTGGTCTTACTGGTTCTGCTTATGTGGCAATTCCCTGTGTAGCCCCGATAGCACTTGGAGGATTTTATTCTTTTAATGGAATGAATTTCTATGAGTATATGGGAAAGAAGCTGCACTTTATGTTTGGGAACAGGACACTCACCTATGTATCAACAGAGGGAGAGTTGGCAGTTAAGGAGTTTGAGCAGGGACAGACAGGACAGGTAAAGAAGAAAGGCAAAAAGGCTGAAACAGAGATTACAACATCTGAGTCGGCAGTAAAGAAGCAGGAGAAATTTGAAGAAATGAAGAAAAAGACCAGAAATATGCTGCTTGGACTTGCAGCCGTGTTTGTGCTGGTTATAGCGGGTGCGGCTGCTTATAAGGCAATGCACTAGCAATAAAATAATGTATCTGACCGTAAGGTCGGGAACAAGCCCGTTGGGTGATGTTCCCGGCGGGCTTTCACAGATAAGAAAGCGAGGTTAGAGACAATGGGTTTATTTACGGACGGATTTAAGCTCTTGAAAAAGGCAAGTGAGCCTTTGTATAAGACACCGAAATCCATTCAGGAAACCATAGAGATTATGGCGGTGGCTGAAAACGGTATTTTTGAAGTAAGCAGGAATAAGTATTCCAAGTGTTACCGCTTTCAGGACATCAATTACACAACAGCAACAGAGGACGAGCAGATTGGCATATTTGAAAGATACTGCAGGTTCTTAAATTCGCTGGACTGTAATTATAAGATTACGATTAACAATAAGAACAAGAATATGGAAGAACTCCGTGACAAGGTTCTTATTGCAGAAAGAAATGATGGCTTCAATAATTACCGCAGAATCTACAATGAGATTATTGAGGAGAAGATTATTGAGGGCAGACAGGGGATTGAACAGGAAAGATACCTGACAATCACGATTGAGAGAAAGAACTTCGAGGAGGCAAAGGCACAATTTGCCACACTTGAGGCAACGATACACAAGGCTTTCATTGAGCTGGGTGCAGAGATTGTGCCGCTTAACGGCAATGAAAGACTGAAAGTGCTCTATGACTATTATCATCTTGGTGATGAGGGCAGTTTTGATTTTGACATCAAAGCAGCTAAGAAGGTCGGAGCTGATTTTAAGAATGATTTATGTAATGGTATGGTGAAATATTTCCCAGACCATTTTGAGGACGAGAGTAAATACTGCAAGGCACTTTTTATCAAAAAGTATCCCAGCAGTTTATCTGACAGATTTATCAATGAGATTACTTCCCTTCCTGTCCACTCCATTACCAGTATTGATGTAGTGCCTGTGCCAAAGGATTTGACTACAAAGGTGTTGCAGAAGAAATATCTTGGCATTGAGTCGGATATCATCAAGCAGCAGAGAGTCCGTAATAAGAATAATGACTTCTCCACAGAAATCTCTTATGCAAAGAGAACGGAGAAAAAAGAGATTGAGGCGATTATGGACGATGTCCGTGAGAATGACCAGTGTCTTTTCTTTGTTGGAGTCACCATTATTCTTATGGCAGAGAGCAAGAAGGAGCTTGAGAGTGTCTGCGAAACAGTGGAAACAATCGGAAAGCGTAACAGTTGCACGATTGATACCCACTACTTAAAACAGAGGGAAGCACTCAATACAGCACTTCCGATTGGCGTAAGACAGGTGGAAACAATGCGTACCCTTCTTACCCAGTCGCTTGCAGTGCTTATGCCATTCAATGTTCAGGAACTTAATGACAGCACAGGAAACTATTATGGTATCAATCAGATTAGCAAGAATGTAAATATCGGCAACAGAAAGAAACTGATTAACGGAAATGGCTTCGTATTCGGAGTACCGGGTTCCGGTAAATCATTCTTCTGTAAAATGGAAATGGGCAGCGTATTCTTATCGGGAGATGATGAGATTATCGTCATCGATCCGATGAACGAATATTTTGATATTGCACAGACTTATGGCGGAACCGTGGTAAATATGTCCACATACACGGACAATTATGTAAATCCGCTGGAAATGGACGTGTGGAGCCTTGATCCGAATGATTCAAAGGGAATGGTAAGGGAAAAAGGTGAGTTTATGCTTGGTCTTTGTGAGCAGTGTATCGGAGACAGCTTAAATTCCAGACAGAAGTCAATCATTGACCGCTGTGTGAGAAAGCTGTATATCGACATCGCAAGGAGCAGGGAAAAGTATGTCCCGGTAATGAGCGATTTCTATGATATCCTTATGGAACAGCCGGAGGAGGAAGCAAAGGATATTGCATTGTCTTTGGAGCTTTTTGTAAATGGTTCTCTTAATATCTTTAATCATCAGACAAATGTTGATGTAGATAACCGATTTACAGTATATGGTATCAGGGATTTGGGTACAGAACTCAGTCCTATCACAATGCTTGTTATGATGGAGTCCATTCAGAACAGAATTGTAGAAAACGGACAGAAGGGCAAGGCAACTTGGCTCTATATTGATGAGTTCCACGTTCTGCTTAATTCAGAGTATTCTGCGAAATATTTACAGCAGCTCTGGAAAAAAGTGAGGAAACAGGGCGGATTATGTACGGGTATCACCCAGAATGTCGTGGACCTTTTACAGAATTACACAGCCACTACAATGCTTGCAAATTCAGAGTTTGTTGCACTCTTAAAGCAGGCGAATACAGACAGTTCCAAGATGGCAGAGGTTATCGGTGTATCAGAGGCACAGCTTCGTTTCGTAACCAATACTGCGTCGGGAATGGGACTTATCAAGTGTGGCTCCGTGGTAATTCCGTTTGATAACCAGATCAGTAAGGATACCGACCTTTACAGACTGTATAACACCAATATCCACGAAAAGATTGCGGAGCAGAAGAAAAGGGAGGCAAAATTTGCTGATTAGAATTGCATTTTATGGTTTCGTGTGTTATTTTCAAAAGGAAATGAGGTGATAGGAAATGAAGGAAGCTGTATATCAGAGGAAAAGTTACAATAGCGATGAGTTTGAGCAGTATGGCAATCAATCCGGTTATGAGGAAGGCGATATGCTGAAACAGCTTGAGGGAAAAGACATTATTACACTTGATGATAACAAGGAAATCATTTCTGCTAAGGTGGAAAATGGAAAGGTAGTCAATAAGACAAGATAATATAAAATAATGTGTAAGCCATTTGGATTAAGTTCCGAATGGCTATTTTTTTACCCTTTTTTAAGGATACAGAAAGAAGGTGAGGACTTTGAAGATAAAGAAAGTGGATGACAAGCCTATGGCCATTCACACGAAGGAGAAAGCAGAGATTCATTCCCACGAACCGAAAAAAGCCGAGATTAATGGCAGTAACATTTACACCGTAAAGCGTGGTCCGAAGATTGCCAGTACAAAGGTAAACGATAATACGGATAAAAAGAAGATTTATCGAAAGAGTAATGTTCATCAGGCAGAGAAAAAGGAGAAGGGACTTTCTAAATTCAAGCGGAATATAAGGGAGTCCAAGACTTCTATCAAAACGAAGAATACCAATCTTCATATAGCAGGAAGACCGGGAGCACTTGCGGCTGGAGCTGTTACGGAACAGGTGGAAGGTGGGCAGGAAGTATCACAGGCAGCATACCTTGCTTATGAAGCAAGCCGCCCGGTTACGGGAACTGCTTCAAGGGGAGCGTCACTTTTCAGAAAGAAAGCGGCAGCCGAAGCCAAGAAGCGTATCAAGAAGGTAGAAGCAGGAAAGAAACTGGCGAAAAAGACAGTAAAGAAAGCTGCCAGTGATACAGCTAAGACAGCAGCCAAAGAGACTGCAAAGACCACGGCAAAAGTAGCTGCCAAAACTACGGCAAAGGCGGCAACCACAGCGGCAGGGACAGCGGTTGCACCGGGAGTCGGAACAGCAGCCGGTATTGCGGCAGGCTATGCCACTGGCGTATCCATTGAGGCAAAGGATGCGAAAATGGCAAACAGGAGCAGGAAGATTAAATTCTTTCTGGATAAGATGAAGGCACAGGAAAATCAGACGGACAGCGTTGCAAAACTGGTAAAAGACCTGATTGTAAGAAAAGCTGTTTTATGGGTAAAGGCGGCAGCTCCGGTTATCGGACTTGTGCTTTTACTGCTTGTTCTTTTGGTGGCAGTTGTTGCAGTTCCGGTGATTGCTGCGATAGCAATTCTTTATAATTCACCATTTGCATTATTTCTCCCGCCACTGGAGTCGGGGGATACAGTGCAGACGGTAACAAGTGCCTATGTGCAGGAATTTAACCGTGATGTGAATACCAAAGTGAATGAGCATACCGGATATGACCTCGGAGAGCTGGTGTATGTCGATTATGAGGGAATGGACGAAAATCCAAGTAACTACTATGACATAATGGCGGTCTATATGGTTAAGTATGGTGTCGGAGATACCGCAACCGTTATGAATGATAAGTCAAAGGGCTGGTTGCAGGCGGTAGTAAATGATATGTGTTTCTACACTACAAGCAGCGGAACGAAAGATGTGGAGGAAACAGACGCAGACGGCAATGTGACCACGGTTACAAAATCGGTATTGTATGTAAATGTCACGCTCAAATCATACAGGGATATGATTTCCGTTTATGGTTTTAATTCTGATCAGGTAGAAATGCTTGAGCAGATTATGAGTCCTGAATTTATGGGACAGCTAGGCTACGCAGGAAGCGGCGGAGGCGGTGGAAGTCCCGGAGTAAGTTCAATGACAGAGGAGGAGATAAATGCTGTTTTAAGTAAAATCACAGACAGCAGATTAAAAACAGTCTGCTCATATGCACTGCACAGAGTCGGTTATCCATACAGTCAGGAGTTGAGGGACAGCGGCAATTATTATGATTGCAGTTCTCTTGCTTACTATTCGTGGAAAGACGCAGGAGTGGATATCAGCCACGGAGGAGCGACCACAGCAGCGGCAGAAGCACAGGGGCTTGATGAAGCAGAAAAGACCGTATCCTATGAACAGATGCAGCCGGGTGATTTGATTTTCTACAGCTTTACAAGCAACGGAAGATATAAAAACATCAGCCACGTAGCGGTTTATGTGGGAGACGGTAAGGTTGTGGAAGCCTTAAATGAAAATTCCGGTGTTGTTTATCGTGATGTGGCAAGTGTCGGAAAGATTGTAGTGATTGGCAGACCATAAAACAACAGAGAGGGCATAAGTCCTCTCTGGGACAGGAGGTAAGAATGGATTTAAAAGATATGATTATTGTAACGGAAAATTATAAGGGAACAGAAAAAAATATGCTTATGACTCTGGAAGATTATAAGAAGTTTGTTTCCATTGAGGATATGTCAGAGCTTGCAGAGCATATGCTGCTTCTTGGAAGAACGCTTGCACAAGGGGAAGGCTTTGCGGAGCATTACAGGGCAGCGAATGTTACAGTTTTTGCAAAGTTCTGTAGTGATGATGTGGAGCTTGGACGCTTCCTGCAAGGATATTATAGCGATTTTCAGGAGTTTCATTTTGATAAGGCGGCAAGTTCGCCGGAGTGCATTGCAAAAATGAAAGAAATCGGAATGACGGATAAAGGCTGGATTGATGATTTTATCCTGCATTATGAAAAAAGAGATAGGACATTTGAGAGAGGACAGACCTTTCATAACTTCAATGACCACGATTATATGGTGCTTGAAGCATTATCCCCACGAAATCTTGTGGTAATGGATATGAAAAGCGGCTCTCTTACAATTGCTCTTGGTGCAACAGAGTATGACAGATACCCGAAGGGTGAGAAGCCGACAAAGGATAACACAACGATAGGGGTATCGTGGGAACACGGGATTTATCTTGGTTCCACGCTTTCACAGACCAACTTCAAGGCATACAAAGCAGAGTATGGAACACCGGAAAGAATGGAAAATCTTTATGATTACAGGGCAATGCTCAAGAGAAAGTATTATTTTCTTGAGGCTTTGTCAAAGGACGATGATATTCCGGATAAAATCCAGAACGCAATTTTAAGCCATATCTATGCGGAATATAAGACGCTGGAGGAGGATACCTTTTTAGACCGCCTTGATGACGGAAAGTACGATGCAGGATTTGAAAAGGAAAAAGAAAGATTGCAGGAGAAGAGCAGATAAAAAATTTATGCAGGAGGGGTTATGGATAAAGAATTTGATATTGAGATAAAAGAAGTTCTCTCAAGGGTAGAGACAGTAAGGGCAGAGTCGCTTGACGAAGCCATAAATAAGGCAATGGATATGTATTATTCAGAAAAGATAGTCCTTGACGCAGAGGATATGAAGGGAGTTGATTTTTCGCCATACAGCGAAGAACAGCTCCCATCTTCATTAAAGGAAAACGGAGGAATGACACGATGAAAAATGACCAGACAGCAGTAATTAAGAATATGGAATTTTTATTAAAAGAGCTTCATAAGGAATGGGAAAGACCGGGAGAGGTAAAATCCTCTGTCCGTATTCCTTATGAGAAAGTGGAGGCAATAAACAGAAAGCTCAATGGAATTCTCTATGAGACACAGCAGTCATCTGACAGCGACGGACTTACCTTTAAGCAGAGCATAGCAAAGTCAAAGCAGTGTTATGTGCTTTTAAGGATTATGCGTAAGATTGTAAAAGGAAAGGACAAGTGTGAGAGACAGGCAATAGATGCAGAATTTGTGATTGAGCTTGACAGGGAGGAGTCAAAGCTCTTTAAGGAAATGTTTGCAGAATTACTGGAATAGGGAGGTCGCAGGAATGAAATATAATATCATATATGCCGATCCGCCCTGGCAGTTTAAGACCTATTCAAAGCGTGGCAGCTTAAAGAAGTCAGCAGACTGTCATTATTCCTGTATGGACTTGGAGGATATCAAAGCACTTCAAGTGTCAGACATCGCAGCAGAAGATTGTATCTTGTTTTTGTGGGTGACATTTCCCTTGTTAAGAGAGGGGCTTGAAGTAATGAGGGCTTGGGGATTTACCTATAAAACGTGCGGTTTCAACTGGGTAAAAAAGAATAGAAAAGCAGATAGCTGGTTTATGGGACTTGGATACTGGACTCGGTCCAATTCAGAAATCTGTCTGCTTGGAACAAAGGGGCACCCGTCAAGGGTGTCCCGTTCCATTTCACAGATATGTGACGCAAGAATAATGGCACACAGCAAAAAGCCGGATGAAATCCGTGAGCGTATTGTTGAGTTATGTGGAAATCTTCCCAGAATAGAGCTTTTTGCAAGGGAGAGGTGTGAAGGCTGGGTGAGCATTGGTAATGAGATTGACGGAAAAGACATTAGAGAAGCAATATTGGAGGTGTAGAGTATGGGCGTTGATATGAAGGTCAAAGCGATATATGATTCTGAAATCAGCAACATCACCCGTTCTGAAAAGAACTGGAAAGATGTACTAAAGGTCGCAGGTCAGTTATACCGCTATGAATTTGATAATATCGTTATGGTAACAGCTCAGAGATCACCGGAGAAAAGTACCCTTATGGCAGATTATGACACTTGGAAGAAAGTGGGAAGATATGTAAAGCGTGGAGCAAAGGGCTGTGCAATCTTCCCCTCAAGGGCACTTAATCCCCGTATGAGATATATTTTCGATATCAGTGATACGGGCGGAAAGAATGTGAAGCTGACTTGGGATTTGGAAGGGGAAAACCTGAAAAGCTATGCAGACTTTCTGGTATCGGAAGGACAGATGGAGCAGTATGACAGCGATGATGTAGAATCATTAAAAAATACGCTAAAACAGTTTACAGGAACAAATGTTTGGAATATAATAAAAGAGGAGTTCGGGGATAGAATGTCCGAACTTATGCAGCTATCAGGTAGTGTGATAAAGGAATTCAACGAAAAACGCAAGGGCTTACAGCAGGATAGCAATATGGAGCAGTTGGTATATTCCAGTGTTATGTATGCTGTAGGGACGAGATGTGGATTTGACTTATCTGTGCAAGAACAGGATTTCAGTCAGATTGTAAACATCAAAGATGAGGAGATAGTTTACCGTCTTGGTTCCCTTGTATGCGATGTCTCCTGTAGTGTTCTTAGAGAATTTAGCAAGAATTTAAAAACGATTGAGAGCGAAAGGAGAATATCATATGTTAGAAGCGATGAATTACAAGGAAGTGGACGGACTGCTGTATCCGGAGCTGACAATGCCGGACGAGACAGAGGACTTGACGAAGCTGGGCAGATACGGAAGAATGGCAATGAAGTATCTTCTGGAGAACGAACCGGCAAGGTACAAGACACTGATGAGGTTCGGGAAGATGTACGAGAAGATGTCGAAAGTAGAGAAGGAAGCAAACCAGCTTTACGACCAGTTGGAGGAACAGTATCTAATGAAGCACAAGCCACAGAACCCGTCATCGACAATGGAGATGTGGAAGATAAGAGAGCAGGCGAAGATGCAGGCGGAGGAAGTAGTGCTCCACCAGATTGTGATGAAGTTTCATTAGAAACACAGGAAGAATTGAATAGAGAGCTTGATGAGATTAACTCATTGGGTGTCAGTAAGGAAGCCGAATATACACAGGCTTCCTTTTTTTTCGACCAAAACGGGCAGGCAAGTTTTGGTGTGAAGCAGCCGGAGGAAACCAGACACAATGAATTTATGCGTCAGTTCGAGGAGGACAAAAAGGCTGCCCTTGCCGGAAAATATAATTACCTTAATCCAAAGAAAGCAGAGAGTGTACCAAGTGAGTATGTAAAAGAGATACTTATGAGAGGAACTGGCTTTGTTGGTGGAAAAGGCAGGGTGTGTGAAATCTATCAGACAGAGATAGACGCAGGAACCAGAGCAAAGCGTATCAAGGCAGAGTATGGTCAGGGCGGTGCAAGCTGGCCGCTTGACGGTCTGGGCTTGCACGGGTATGACACATTTCACGGTTCGGGACTTCGTATCCAATGGAAAGATGAAGATGGAGAAGTAGAAGGATATGTTTCGTGGAAAAATGTCGAAAAGGAAATCGGTGTGCTTATCCTTACCGGGGAATACCAGCCGGAAAGACCTCGTATTGATGAGCTTGCTATGGACGGACTTCGTGAAGATGATGAAGTCATTGACGCAGAATACCGTGAAGTCGATACGCAGGAGGAAAAATCAGAGATTGATGATTATGCAATTCCTGATGAGCCTGACAGTTATGCCGTAAACAGGGAGGCGGCTGAGTTAAAGTATATCAAGCCGATTGATTATGCAAAGCGTGTGGCAGAAATGGATGAAGATTTGAGAGATGCCATAGAGATACTTGTGTCGGAATGTAGCTGCTACACACCATTCCGTGCTTTCCTTATGGATGTGGTGCAGTCGGATTTTGCATTTATGCCGAATAAGCTGGAGCTTATCAGTGATATAGCTATGGGAAATGTAGAGGGTGAGCGAAAGGCATACTGCAATAATCAGTATGGGCTTACCGAATACACTTTAAGCAGTACAGATGTGAAAGTAAGCTACAAAAACAGAAATGGAGAGAGAGTAGAGGATACCGTATCGTGGCGTGATGTCTATGAAATCTTATCCTATATGGTAAAACAGCCATTCTACTGTGGAGAGGATCAGAAAGCAATCTATCAGACCATAAAAAATAAGATTGACAGGGAAACAATGAATCCTGTTTACCGCAGGTTCTTTGATATTGAGGACAGTATAAGACAAAACCGTCTTGAGAACAGGGAACGTGCGATTGCAAATGGCTGGAATACCAAGATTGACGCAGACGGTCATATAATTTCTGATGATAAGAAAGTATTAGCCGATATTTCACAGAATGATACCGAACCACAGGAGGCTGCCACTGAAACATCTGTACCGGAAGTATTACCGCCAGTGGAAGGTGAGAGTGGAAAGGAAAAACCACAAAAACAGCCTAAAATCAATTTCCACTATAACCTGTGGGAAACAGAAAAGGGCGGTGCAAAGACCAGATACCAGTGGAACATTGACGCAATCCGTACACTAAAGCAGATTGAAGCAGAAAACAGACTTGCAACACAGGAGGAGCAGGCTGTTTTATCAAAGTTTGTCGGCTGGGGTGGTTTGTCACAGGCATTTGATGAGAATAATGCAGCGTGGAGCAAAGAGTATGCAGAGCTGAAAGAGCTTCTTTCTGATGAGGAATACAGTGCGGCAAGAGCAACTGTAAATAATGCCTTTTATACTTCACCTGAGATTGCAACGTGTATTAACTCCGCACTTGTGCAGTTTGGGTTTAAAGGCGGAAATGTCTTGGAGCCTTCTATGGGTATCGGCAATTTCTTCGGAAGTATGCCAGCACCAATGCAGCAAAGTAAGCTGTACGGAGTGGAGCTGGACAGCATATCGGGAAGGATTGCAAAACAGCTTTACCAGAATGCCCACATCAGCATTACGGGCTTTGAAAACACCACATATCCGGATAACTTCTTTGATGTTGTTGTGGGAAATGTGCCGTTTGGAGATTATAAGATATTTGATCCAAAGTACAATAAGTACAACTTCCGTATTCACGATTATTTTCTTGCAAAGGCACTCGATCAGGTAAGACCGGGCGGTATGGTTGCGGTGATTACCACAAAGGGAACACTGGATAAGAGCAATCCGACTATCCGAAAGTATCTGGCTGAGAGGGCAGAGCTTGTGGGAGCAATCCGACTTACGAATACTGCATTTAAGGATAATGCAGGAACAGAAGTGACAGCGGATATCCTGTTTTTACAGAAAAGGGAGCGAAAAATTGATATAGAGCCGGACTGGGTACATCTTGGTGTCACAGACGATGGCATAGCAGTCAATTCCTACTTTGCAGAGCACCCGGAAATGATGCTCGGCACAATGCAGTATGATACAAGAATGTTCGGGCAGGACAGCAGATATACCGTCTGCGTGAATGATGATGAGAACTTTAATCTGTATGAAGCACTCAATAAGGCAATCGGTAACATCAAAGCACAGATGACAGATTTTGAAATACTGGCAGACAATGAGGAGCAGACAGAGGAAGTCATTCCCGCTGATCCGGATGTCAGAAATTATACTTACACATTCTTTGAAGGAAAGCTCTATTACAGGGAAAATTCCGAGATGGTAAGAAAAGAAGTAT
>ERZ1027044.1081-NODE-1081-length-11328-cov-6.881575_pt1 | contig 11328 bp, 7 predicted proteins | sample MGYA00519433_ERZ1027044 | MGnify/ENA primary metagenome ERZ1027044 (study PRJEB26926, sample SAMN06164589) | human gut metagenome | biome: ENVO:00009003; feature: ENVO:2100002; material: ENVO:00002003 | host: Homo sapiens | place: USA | collected 2012 ... | reverse complement strand
GCGTTCGTCCTGAGCCAGGATCAAACTCTTTATAAATGATATTTATCACTTAAAAGTGTTAAATCTTGTTCGCTCAGCACGCAATCGCTTGCGTCCTGTGTGAATTACTTTTGGAATTGTTTTTAGTGTTTTTCCAAACACTTAAAAGGTTCCTTACAAGTTTTTCGATATTGTTCAATTTTCAAGGTCCTGTAGCGCCTCAGCCTTGCGGCTGACGACCTGTTTATTGTACCACCGAAGTGGTTTTTTGTCAAGCCTTATTTTTAGAAGCTTTTGAACTTTCTGAACTTGGAGCACTTCAAACATCTCAGTGTCAACTGGTGTTTTCAGCGTCTATTGGTTCTTTTCAAGGGCTTCCTGCTGAGGTTTTGGAAGTCATTCTTTTGCCTCAGCGCTTGGCGCTCAAGTATAATACCACACCCCCGCCTCCTTGTCAACACTTTTTGACAGATTTTTTCCATTCTTTTTTGCGCACGACCGGAAACGGCATCTGACCGTGAGGTATATGCGCCGCAGCTGCTTTGGTGCAGCTTGGCACAAATGCCTTTTCTCTTTGCTTATATAATGTATTATAAAGCTTTCGCCGTATAATATTTTGCGATATTACACCTCGGAAACAGGTGTGCGTTGTCAAGAGGTCTTGGCTCAGATTTTATCCTGAAAATTATCCATGAATTTTGGCTAAAACTCCAAAACGCAAAATGTAGTGGTATTTTCCTTGACTTGCCACTAGATAGTGATAGAATAGAGCTACATTCAGTTTGTTGGATATCGTGTGCGTAAAACGGGTATCTCTTATTGTAAGAGATACCCGTTCACACTGTGCTTTATTTGTTAAGGAGGAGAGCCGATGAAGATCATCAAACGCAACGGTGCAGAGGTCCCCTTTGATATCACCAAGATCATCACCGCTGTTACTAAGGCCAGCGATTCCGTGAGCGGCCAGAGCCGTCTAACCAAGGACCAGATCACCCAGATCGCCGCTGCTGTTACCGACCAGTGTCAGGCGCTGAACCGCGCCGTCAGCGTGGAAGAAGTGCAGGATATGGTGGAGAACCAGCTCATGGACATCAAGGCACATGATGTGGCCCGGCACTACATCACCTACCGCTATGTGCAGAGCCTGAAGCGCCAGACCAACACCACCGATGAGCGCATCCTGAGCCTGATCGAGTGCCAGAACGAAGAGGTCAAGCAGGAGAACGCCAACAAGAACCCCACCGTGAACAGCGTACAGCGCGACTATATGGCCGGTGAGATCTCCAAAGATCTGACCGCCCGTCTGCTGCTGGACCCGGAGATCGTCAAGGCCCATCAGGAGGGTCTGATCCACTTCCACGATTCCGACTACTTTGCCCAGCACATGCACAACTGCGATCTGGTGAATCTGGAGGACATGCTGCAGAACGGCACCGTCATTTCCGGCACCTATATTGAAAAGCCTCACAGCTTCTCCACCGCCTGCAACATCGCCACCCAGATCATTGCACAGGTAGCATCCAACCAGTACGGCGGCCAGAGCATCAGCCTGACCCACCTCGCCCCCTTTGTGGATGTCTCCCGCAAGAAAATCGCCGCTGAGGTAGAAGTGGAAATGGCCGGTCTGGACGTTTCTGCTGAGCGCAAGAAGGAGATCGTGGAGCGCCGCCTGCGCAGCGAGATCAACCGCGGTGTGCAGACCATCCAGTATCAGGTGGTCACGCTGATGACCACCAATGGTCAGGCCCCCTTTATCACCGTGTTCATGTATCTGGGTGAGGCGCGCAATCCGCAGGAGAAGGCAGACCTTGCCATCATCATTGAGGAGACCATCCGCCAGCGCTATCAGGGCGTGAAGAACGAGGCCGGTGTGTGGATCACCCCCGCCTTCCCCAAGCTGATTTATGTGCTGGAAGAGGACAACATCCGCCCCGGCACTCCCTATTATTACCTGACCGAATTGGCTGCCAAGTGCACTGCCAAGCGGATGGTGCCCGACTACATCTCTGAGAAGAAGATGCTCGAGCTCAAGGTGGACAAAAACGGCGAGGGCCACTGCTACACCTGCATGGGCTGCCGCAGCTTCCTGACCCCCTATGTGGACCCCGAGACCGGCAAGCCCAAATACTACGGCCGCTTCAATCAGGGTGTTGTCACCATCAATCTGGTGGATGTAGCCCTTTCCTCCGGCGGCAACTTCGAGAAGTTCTGGAAGATCTTTGACGAGCGCCTGGCTCTCTGCCACAAGGCACTGCAGGCCCGCCATCAGCGCCTGATGGGCACCCCCAGCGATGCCGCCCCCATTCTGTGGCAGTACGGCGCACTGGCCCGCCTGAAGAAGGGCGAGAAGATCGACAAGCTGCTCTTTGGCGGCTACTCCACCATCAGCCTAGGCTACGCCGGTCTGTATGAGTGCGTGAAGTATATGACCGGCAAGAGCCACACCGATGCCGGTGCCAAACCTTTTGCCCTGAGCGTGATGCAGCACATGAACGACAAGTGCACCGAGTGGAAGAAGGCCGAAAACATGGATTACTCTCTCTACGGTACCCCGCTGGAGTCCACCACCTACAAGTTTGCCAAGTGCCTGCAGAAGCGGTTCGGCATCGTGCCCGGCATCACCGATAAGAACTATATCACCAACAGCTACCACGTCCATGTTTCGGAGCCCATTGATGCCTTCACCAAACTCAAGTTTGAGAGCGAGTTCCAGAAGTTGTCCCCGGGCGGTGCCATCAGCTATGTGGAAGTGCCCAACATGCAGGACAATCTGGAGGCCGTGATAAGCGTGCTTCAGTTCATCTACGACAACATCATGTATGCCGAGTTGAACACCAAGTCCGATTACTGCCAGTGCTGCGGCTACGACGGCGAGATCAAGATCGTTGAGGATGACGGCAAGCTGGTGTGGGAGTGCCCCAAGTGCGGCAACCGTGACCAGAACAAGCTGAACGTTGCCCGCCGCACCTGCGGTTATATCGGCACTCAGTTCTGGAACCAGGGCCGGACACAGGAGATCAAGGATCGGGTGCTGCATCTGTGATGAATTACGCAACAATCAAGTATTACGACATTGCCAACGGGCCGGGGGTGCGCACCAGCATCTTTGTTTCGGGCTGCAGGCACCACTGCCCGGGCTGCTTCAACGAGGTGGCATGGGATTTCGGGTACGGTCAGCCCTTCGGCAAAGCCGTGCGCAACGAGATCTTTGCATCCTGCCAGCCCGACTATATTGCAGGCATCTCCCTGCTGGGCGGTGAGCCTTTTGAGCCGGAGAATCAGCGGGAACTGCTGCCCTTCGTCCGCAACTTCAGGGCGTTATACCCGAATAAGAGCGTCTGGTGCTATTCCGGTTACACCTGGGAGCAGCTGACCGGCAGTGTTCCCTGCCCGGCCCGCTGTGAGGTCACCGATGAGCTGCTGAGCCTGCTGGATGTTCTGGTGGACGGCCGCTTTGTGGAAGCCCAGCACGATATCTCCCTGCGCTTCCGGGGCAGCTCCAACCAGCGGCTTCTGGATGTGCCCAAGAGCCTTGCCGCAAAGGCCCCCGTCTGGTGGGAGGACGAAAAAGTCTTTGCGACACACACCATGGAACGGTAAGGAGATTTGACCCTCTCAGTCATCGCTGCGCGATGCCAGCTCCCCCGAAAGGGGGAGCTTTTTGCATCTTCCGGTCAGCACAAATAAAGCTCCCCCTTCGGGGGAGCTGGCTGCGAACATCGTGAGCAGACTGAGAGGGTTTGCCCCGCAAAAACAACAGCATCTGCAAAATTCGCCAATTTTCTGAATTCAGAAGCGAACCTTGCAGATGCTGTTTCTTTTCTCACTCCCGGCTACCCACGGCGTCCTCGATGACACCCAGGAACTCCTGGCCATAGCGGGCGGCCTTTTTCTCGCCCACACCGGGGATATTGAGCAGTTCCTCCACGCTCAGGGGCTTTTTCAGCGCCATCTGGCGGAGGGTGGAATCATTGAACACCATATAGGCAGGGAGCTTCTGCTTTGCGGCCAGCCGCTTACGCAGGGCATAGAGGGTAGCCAGCAGCTTCTCGTCCGCTTCGCTGAGGGCATCTTCGTCGGCACGGCGGCGGGAGGCCGAGGCCAGCCGCTTCGCACTGGCCGCGGCACGCTGGCGGGCTTGTGCCGCCTGCTCCTCCACCTGTTCGGCGGCCTGTGCTGCCAGCAGACAGTTGGAACAGTTCTCGCACTTCTGGGGCGCGGCCTCGCCGAAGTAGCTCAGCAGATACCCCCGCAGGCAGCGCGGCGTGGTGGAGTAGAAGGTCATGTACTTGAGCCGCTCCTCTGCCTTGCGTGCCGCTTCGGCCTTGACATCCGCAGGCAGGCCGTTGTCAGCCTCCATCTCCTTGTCGATAAAGAACCGGATGGTGCGCACATCGGTGCCGGAATAGAGCAGGGTGCAGCGGGCTGGCTCCCCGTCACGGCCCGCGCGGCCTGCCTCCTGATAATAGCTCTCCAGATCCTTGGGCATATTATAATGGATGACGAACCGGACGTTTGGCTTATCGATGCCCATGCCGAAGGCATTGGTCGCCACCATGATCTGCACCCGGTCATAGAGGAAATCGTCCTGATTCTGCCGCCGGATATCCGCATCCAGTTTGGCGTGGTAGGCTGCCGCACGGATCCCCCGGCTCTGCAGCAGGCGGGTGGTCTCGTCCACCTGCCGGGTGGTACTGCAATAGATGATGCCCGCATTGTCCCGCTCCCTGAGCACAAGGTCGAGCAGAACTTTAGGCTTCTCGCTGGGCAGGGCCCTGCGGGTGGCAAAATAGAGGTTGGGCCGGTCGAAGCTGGTGGTCACCTCGTAGGGGGTGTGGAGTTCCAGATGGGTGCGGATGTCCTCCCGCACATGGGCCGTGGCGGTGGCCGTAAAGGCTCCCACCACCGGGCGCTTGGGCAGGTTGTCCACAAACGCCTTGATGCGCAGGTAGCTGGGGCGGAAGTCCTGCCCCCACTGACTGATGCAGTGGGCCTCGTCCACCGTGACCATGCTGATCTCCCGCTCCTGCGCAAACCGCTGGAAACCCGGCATCTCCAGCCGCTCCGGAGCCACATAGATGATCTTATACCACCCCTCCCGGGCGCGGCGGAGCATCAGGGCCTTCTGGTTATCCGTCAGGCTGTTGTTCAGGAAAGCTGCCGCCACACCGGCCTGTACCAGCGCCCCCACCTGATCCTTCATCAGGCTCACCAGCGGCGAGACCACGATGGTGATGCCCGGCAGCAGCAGGGCCGGCACCTGATAGCAGATGGACTTGCCCGCACCTGTGGGCATCACGGCCAGCACATCCTGCCCGGCCAGCAGGCGGGAGACGATCTCCTCCTGCCCCGGGCGGAAGCTGTCGTAGCCAAAGACTTTTTTCAGAATACTATGCGAACTTTCCATGGTTCCTCCTATCCATACAAAACCTCTCCGTCATTGCCCTGCCATGCCGTCTCTCCTGTACAGGGAGGCGGACGCGCTTGCGGCCTGAGCGGTCTGTAACCCAATCAGTATACCACAACTCCCCGGATAATTGTAAAACATCTCTGACATTTCCCACGTTCGATAGCATTTCCTGCACAAAAATGCTATAATATGGGTACATATCTCCATCCCGGCTCCTGCCTTGTGCATCTGCCGGAAAAAAGCAAAGGAGTATTTTGTATGGCTCAGAAATTGATCACCTTCGCCGTCCCGTGCTACAACTCGGCGGCATATATGCGCCACTGCATCGAGACCCTGCTCTCCGCCGGGGAGCAGGCCGAGATCATTCTGGTGGACGATGGTTCCACCAAGGATGACACCCCCGCCATCTGCGACGAGTACGCTGCCAAATATCCCACCATCGTCAAGGCCATCCATCAGGAGAACGGCGGCCACGGCGAGGGCGTGAATCAGGGCATCCGCAACGCCACCGGCCTGTATTACAAGGTAGTGGACAGCGACGACTGGCTGGACGAAGCAGCCCTCAGGACCGTGCTGGCCAAGCTGAACACGCTGACTGCCCGGGGCACCGCGCCTGACCTGATGATCTGCAACTATGTCTACGAGCATGTGGAGGACAACACCAGCCACACCGTGCGCTACACCAACGTGTTCCCCCAGAACCGGCTGTTCAGCTGGACGCATGTCGGCCACTTCCGGCCCGACCAGAACCTGCTGATGCACTCGGTGATGTACCGCACGCAGGTGCTGCGGGACTGCGGCATGGTGCTGCCCAAGCACACCTTCTATGTGGACAACATCTTTGTCTACCAGCCCCTGCCCTTTGTCAAGAGCATGTATTATATGGATCTGGACCTGTACCGCTACTTCATCGGCCGGGCCGACCAGAGCGTGAACGAGAGTGTGATGGTCAAGCGGGTAGACCAGCAGCTGCGGGTGACCCGCCACATGATCGACTGCCAGGACCTGGATGCCCTCAAGGGCCAGAAGAAGCTGCGCAGCTATATGCTGCACTACCTCTCCATGATGATGGCCATCAGCGACATCTTCCTGCTGCTGGACGGCAGTGCCGCCGCAAAGCAGAAGGAGAACGAACTGTGGGCTTACCTCAAGGCACACACCAGCGCCGGGGTCTACCGCTCCATCCGCTACGGCTTTGGCGGCGTGACCAACCTGAAGATCCCCAAGGGCGACAAGCTCGTGCTGGGCGGTTACCGCCTTGCACAGAGGATTTTTAAATTCAATTAACAAATGTTGCTTTTCCTCCTCAGATAAGATATACTTTTTAACGTATCTTAATTCCTGAGGAGGATCTTGTTTTATGGAGCAATTGCTCATTTGCATGTCTCTTTCGCTCATTGCAGGCCTGTTGGCATCCCGTGCAGCGAAAGCGGTCCGTCTGCCGGCCGTCACCTCTTATCTGGTGGCGGGGCTTCTGCTGGGCCCCTTCTTTCTGGGTCGGCTGGGCCTGAGCGGCTGGGGCTTCGGCTTCGGGAGCCTTGCACAGGTCGAGAGCTACGGCATCATCACACAGGTGGCACTGGGCTTCATCGCCTTTGTCATCGGCAACGAGTTCCGGCTCAGCGCGTTGGAGAGCATGGGCAGGCAGGCGGTCACTGTGGGCATCCTGCAGGCCGTTATCACCACCGTGCTGGTGGATATCGCTCTGGTGGCCCTCCACTTTGCCCGGCCGGATGTCATCTCAATGGCATCCGCCATCACGCTGGGTGCCATCGCCTCTGCCACAGCCCCTGCCGCCACCCTGATGGTGGTCAAGCAGTACAAGGCCAGCGGCCCCCTGACCCGCCTGCTGCTGATGGTGGTCGCCATTGACGATGCCGTGGGTCTGGTGCTCTTCTCAGCCTCTTTCGGCATCGCAAACGCGCTGGAACAGGGCCGCATCGACCCCATCAGCATCCTTCTGGAGCCTCTGGTGGAGATCGTGCTCAGCCTGGGTCTGGGCGCGCTGGCAGGTCTGCTGCTCAACCAGCTGGAGATCTACTTCCACTCCCGCTCCAAGCGCATGAGCCTTTCGGTGGCCTTTGTGCTGCTGACGGTGGGCCTTTCCATGGTCAGCTTCGAGGTCGGCCCCATCCACTGCAGCTTCTCGCTGCTGCTGGTCTGCATGATGACCGGCACCGTGTTCTGCAACATCTGCCCCACTTCCGATGAGCTGATGGACCGCCTGGACCGCTGGGTAAGCCCGGTGAACATCCTGTTCTTCGTGCTGTCCGGCGCGGAGCTGGATCTGAACATCCTCGCAAACCCCATGGTCCTGCTCATTGGTGCCGTCTATATCGCTTCCCGCTCTCTGGGCAAGATCTCCGGCTCCTATGTCAGCTGCAAGGCCACCCGCTGCAGCGAGAAGATCCAGAAGTATCTGGGCATCACCCTGCTGCCGCAGGCCGGTGTGGCACTGGGCATGGCCGCCGAGGCTGCTGAGCTTTCCGATGGCCACATGGTGCGCAACGTGGTGCTCTTCTCGGTGCTGGTGTACGAGCTGGTGGGCCCGACCCTGGCCAAGCTCAGCCTGACCGCCGCAGGCGAGATCATTCCCGAGGGCCGCACGAGCGCCCGTACCACCAACAAGCCGGAGGAGCCGGTCAGTGTGGACTGATTTCCCCCATCAGCCTCACCGCAGGTGACGGAGCGATCTTACACTACAAAAGCCGCTGCACAGTTGTTACGCTGTGCAGCGGCTTTCTGTTTGCTCTTTATTTCAGCACGATCTCATCGTTCTCAGCATCCACGGTCAAGGTGGAGCCGGAAGCAAGGGTGCCGTCGATGATCTTTTCAGCGGCGGGGTCCTCCACAGCCTTGCGGATGGTGCGGCGCAGGTCGCGGGCACCAAACTTGCCGCCCTGGCTCTTGTGCACCAGCGCTGCCAGTGCCGCCGGGGTATAGCTGTAGGCAATGCCCTTGGCCTCCATGCTGGGCTTGTACTCGTCCAGCATCAGGGCGGCAATGCCCTGCAGGGTCTCCTCGCTCAGCGGCTTGAAGGTGATGACCTCATCCACGCGGCCCAAAAACTCAGGGCGGAGGAACTGGCTCAGTGCCTTGCGGCTCTTCTCCTCGTTCCGCTCCTCCTCGCTGCGGTTGAAGCCCAGACTTGCGGTGGTCTGGTCGCTGCTGCCCGCATTGGAGGTCATGCAGATGACGGTGTTGGAGAAATCCACGGTGCGGCCCTGGGCATCGTTGATCTTACCCTCGTCCAGGATCTGCAGCAGGATATTCATCACATCGGGGTGGGCCTTTTCGATCTCATCGAACAGCACCACGCTGTACGGGCGGCGGCGGACCTTTTCGGTCAGCTGACCCGCCTCCTCGTAGCCCACATAGCCCGGAGGGGAACCGATCATGCGGGACACGGCGTACTTTTCCATATACTCGCTCATATCCAGCCGGATCAGCGGGTCGGGGCCGTCAAAGAGCTGGTTTGCCAGCTGCTTCACCAGCTCCGTCTTGCCCACGCCGGTGGGGCCCACAAAGATGAAGCTGGCCGGACGGCGGCGGCCCGAGAGGTCGGCGCGGCTGCGCTTGACCGCCTGTGCCACCAGATGCACGGCATCGTCCTGACCGATGATCTTCTTTTTCAGCTCGGTCTCAAGGCTGGCGAGCTTTGCATACTCGGTCTCCCGGATCTTCACCGCCGGGATGCCCGTCCACAGCTCAATGACCTTGGCCACATCGTCCATGGTCACCTGGATCTCCCCGGCTGCAGCCTGCTTGGCGGGCAATTCCCGCTCCAGCTGTGCCATCCGGGTCTTGCGCTCTGCCACACGCTCGTAATCGATGGGCTCGTTCACATCGGCGTTTTCCATGTCGGCCTCTTCCTGCTTGAGAGCCTCCAGTTCCTTCTGCATGGTCAGGTACTCGGAGATGACCGGGTGGGCCAGATTGCAGCAGGCACAGGCCTCGTCCAGCAGGTCGATGGCCTTGTCGGGCAGGTAGCGGTCGGTGATATACCGCTCGCTCAGGGTCACGGTGGCGTTCAGCACATCGGCGGGCACCTGCACATGGTGGTGCTCCTCGTAGTAGTGCTTGATGCCGCCCATCACGGCCAGCGTATCAGCGACGCTGGGTTCCTCCACCCGCACGGGCTGGAACCGGCGCTCCAGCGCCTGGTCCTTCTCGATATACTTGCGGTACTCGTTGAAGGTGGTAGCACCGATGACCTGGATCTCGCCGCGGGAGAGGGCGGGTTTCAGGATGTTGCCCGCATTCATGGCACCCTCGCTCTCACCGGCAGAGGTAATGGTGTGGATCTCGTCAATGAACAGGATGACGTTGCCCGCCGCCTTGACCTCGCTCAGCAGGCCCTTGACCCGCTGCTCGAACTGGCCGCGGAACTGGGTGCCTGCCACAAGGCTGGTCAGGTCGAGCAGGAAGATTTCCTTATCCTGCAGCCCTGCCGGCACCTGCCCCTTGGCAATGCGCTCGGCAATGCCCTCGGCAATGGCGGTCTTGCCAACGCCCGCTTCACCAATGAGGCAGGGGTTGTTCTTCTGGCGGCGGCTCAGGATCTGGATGGTACGGTAGATCTCCCGGTCGCGGCCGATGATATCATCCAGCTTTCCCTCCCGGGCTTTGCGGGTCAGGTTCTCGCAGTAGGTATCCAAAAACTTGCGGCGGGGCGGCTTTTTGTCGTTTTTGCCCGCCTTCTTTTCGTTTTTGCCGTTCTGGGCACCGCCGTTCACCCCCAGCGGGAAGGTGGCGCTGGAGCCGGGCACAAGGTCGCCGTCCTCCTCGCTCTGGTCCGGCTGGCCCATGCCCATCATCATGGAGAAGGGGTTCATGCTGCTCATGTCCCCCATCTCCTGCATCATGTTTTCCATCCGGTCTTCCATGGCATCCATGTCCTCGTCAGACATGCCGAACTGCTTCATCAGATCATCGACCGGTTTGATGTGCATCTCCCGGGCACAGTGCAGGCAGTACCCCTCGTTTTTCATCTGGCCATTTTCCATCCGCTGGACAAAAATAATGGCAGGCCGCTTCTGGCATCGAATGCAGACCATTGTTCCTCCTTTTCCCTCCCCGCTCAGACAAACGGGTTGAACACATTGAATACTTTATAGTAAAGGCTGCCGCTCATCACCGTGTCGTTGAGCATGGTGAGGTTGCCGCCTGTGATCACAATGAGCGCCCAGACCACGCAGAGCACCAGATAGATGTCCACAAGGCTGGCAATGCCGCCCACGCCCCAGCCCAGCCAGTGGTTCACTGCACCGATCACGGGCAGCTTGTTCACCAGCCCCAGCACCGTGACCAGCAGGCTGACCAGCATCCGCAGCAGGGCGAACGCCACAAAGAACAGCACCAGCGAGATCACCGGGGTCAGCAGCGGAGCCAGCACCTTCTGGACGATGGTATCCGCCAGCACAACGGCGTTGTCATTGAGGACGGCAGAGATGGAGCGCTCGCAGGCATCCACGATGGATGCCCGGAACGCCTCGGGCAGAAAGCCCGCGTACCGCTGGGCAATGCCATCCAGACTGACGGCTCCCCCGGCGGCGATATTGGCAGCGATCTGGTCCCGGAAGCTTCCGGCGAGGAAGCGCTCGAACACCTGCCCGGCTGCCCAGCCCGAAAAGGCTCTGGCACCGAACAGGCTGATGAGGCTGCCCGTCAGCTGCACCACCGAGGCCAGAAAGCCTTTGCGGGCATACCGGACGGCCAGCACCAGCCAGACCACCGTACATAGGATATCAAAAATAAATGACGGATTCTTGAACATACGTTTAACCTTATTCCGAACTGGCTCGCCCCCTCAGTCACGACTGCCGTCGTGCCAGCTCCCCCAAAGGGGGAGCCAACGCTTCTGACAGGGGAAGCCACAAAATAAATTGCACTCTTTTTCCTCAAAGCCGCAATTGCCTCTCCCTTTGGGAGAGGCTGTC
>ERZ1027044.1079-NODE-1079-length-11347-cov-49.443588_pt1 | contig 11347 bp, 8 predicted proteins | sample MGYA00519433_ERZ1027044 | MGnify/ENA primary metagenome ERZ1027044 (study PRJEB26926, sample SAMN06164589) | human gut metagenome | biome: ENVO:00009003; feature: ENVO:2100002; material: ENVO:00002003 | host: Homo sapiens | place: USA | collected 2012 ... | reverse complement strand
TGATGCGTCCTGCCAATGGCAAGAAGCCTAAGCGTTAGTTTGCAAAGAATTAGTGTTCGGTAAATTTTTAAATTCAATAATTAATTCTGATATGATAAAAATGATTACTATTCTTTTTGCTGCGTTATGTACGATACAGACGTATGCAAGTGAGCAATATCTTTATACAGATACTGTACAATATAAATCGCATGGGGGTAGCCTGGATATTTTACAGCCTCTGGAGCCGACCTATCTTGATGGTGTGCTTGTTCCGGCTGGTGGAAGTGGCAACTGGTTTGTCACGGTTGCAGGTGGATTGAATGCGTTTCTTGGAACACCGTTAGGGTGTGATGATTTGTTTGGTCGCATAAAACCAGCCTACAGTTTCGCTGTCGGCAAATGGTTTACTCCGGCTGTAGGAGGCCGTATCAATTATAATGGGATGGCGTTTAAGGACGGTTTGTTGTCCGATCAGAAGTATCATTATGTCCATGCGGACTTGATGTGGAATATATTTGGCCGCAGGTATGCCAGACAGGAACAGGTGCGATGGACTGTTGCGCCTTTTGCAGGTGTTGGAATGATACATCATGCTACCAATGGCAATAATCCGTTTGCGTTGTCGTATGGCATTCAGGGGCAGTATAGACTTTCCAAACGGATTAGTCTTCTTGTGGAACTTTCCGGCATGACTACTTTTAAGAATTTCGATGGTATAGGCCGTCCGAATCGTCCCGGAGACAATATGCTTCTGCTGACTGCGGGCCTGTCATTCTCCATTGGGAAAAGCGGTTGGAAACGTGTTGTAGATGCCGGCCCTTATATGCAAATGAATGAGCGGCTGGTTAGCCGCACCGGTTCTCTTTCTGCGGAAAACCGTTACTATGCCGGACTAAATGATAAAAACAGTCGGGCATTGGCTGAGCTGAAGAAAGTTTTGGAAATAGAAGGATTACTTGATAAATACTCCCATCTTTTTGTCGATGGCAACGAACAAGCCGGTCGTACTTTTCCGGTAAACAATTATAGTGGCTTGAACTCGCTCTTGGCAAGATTGAAGAATAAGAAGTGGAATGGTAAATCGGTTGAAGAAAATTCAAATCAGGATACTGTTGACAGTGCTGAAGACTGCCTGTTTTCATGTAATGACAGCGTTCAAGATTTGGAGTTGTTGGAGGATTCTGCTTACCATTGTCGTTTGGCTCAAGAGTCTATTTCTGAGATAAAGAATACCGGCCTGTTTGCTGATGGCACAATTGGTTCGCCTGTATATTTCTTTTTCTGTTTGAATTCTGCGCAGCTTACTGACGAATCTCAATCAATTAATATTGATGCGCTGGCTCGGATTGCTGTTAAGTATAATTTATCTGTAAGGGTCACTGGCGCAGCTGATGAAGAAACGGGAACTTCGGCTATCAATGATTCGTTGAGTCTGAAAAGGGCGAACTATATATCTGGCCAACTGTTACAGCGTGGAGTATCGTCTGGAAAAATAATTGTTGACAGCAAGGGAGGGATTTCTGATTATTCTCCTCAGGAGGCCAATAGGAACACAAAGGTTGAATTGCTTGCTCCTGATGTGACAGGTATTGTTTCTTCTTTAGGAAAAGGTTTCTAGGAAAGAGTGGAACTTTCATTGTCATTGGCTTGGAAAGCAGGACTTGATTTCATTCTGGTCCTGCTTTCATTCATTTTGCACCATAAGAATTTAAATTGTCCGCCGGTTCTTACCAACTGTTAGTCAAAAAAGCGTTCCCTACAATCAGGCTGTCTGCGGAAAGTGTTATTGTAGTAAAGAGCGGCCGCTTTTTATCTACATTGAATACCTCTTTGTAATAGACTATGTAGGCACATCTGAACTCTATAATTCTGAATACCGAATTGTCATCGGTTCTGTAGAAGATTATCTTGCCGCTTACAGGCTTGAACTGGCTGTTCACCATAGACTCCAGAATTTCTGTATCCTTGGTTGCTTCGATAGTGAATGTCAGTTTTCCTCCGATAACGGATGTTACAGGCCTGCCTTTTTTGTCTGTTTTCCGGCTGAATTCAATATGAGAAAAAAGAATATCTATTTCTCTTCCGCGTATGCTTACGGTTGCTCTGAGTGCTCCCATATAAGTATTTTTTATGATTATGAATCAAGGTTTCAAGAACTTGATTAAAGCAGTGAACTGCTTTCGGAAAAGAATGAAGATATAACCGGAAACAAATATAGGGGAAAAAATCGTATTTTCCAATATGTTGGATAAAAAAGGCTTTTATGTTTGTTATATTGTTTTATGAATGTGTATTATGCTGTTTTCATTATACAAAAGTGGAATTTCAGTTTTGAGCGTGTTAAGCTGTATCAACTTTGCTGTTCAGCTGATGTATAAGGTTAAAATAGGATAGTTCGTTTATGTTTGACTATCCTATTTGTTTGTAATAAGGGAAAAATATTTCATGTATTTTAATTTTCCTTTGGTAACAAAGGATTATCAATAAAGATCCAGGAAGAAGATTCCCAGACAGTATATTCACCGTTGCTTACAGATTGTCCTTCATACGTAACCTTTGCCTTGCCATCTTTGAAAGGGAAGGCAAATTTATAGCTTGGAGGGATGATTACCTTACCCATAGTATCTGCAAATCCGATGGTGCCATCTTCGTCTATGATTCTGAATAATCCTTCTTGTGGGTAGTCGGGTCCATTGTCATACTTGAATACGTTAAAAAGCTTATTGCCTTTTTTGTCAAGGCATACTATTTTTCCGTTTCCTTCAGCCACAAATCCAATATGGTTGATTGTGTCGGTATAGACAAATGGATACATACATGGTATTACAGTATCACCGCTTTCTGAGACATATCCGAATAAACCGTTATCTTCGACCACGAACAACTTCTCGTCAGGCGTTCTCGTACAACATGCAAGCCCGACTGTGCAGATGAATGAAAAATACAATAGGATTCTGTTCATGATTCTCTCTCTTGATTATTGTAATACATAGAGCTCAACATCACCGCAATCCGTAAAATAAGCTTTTCCTTCCACTTTTTCACCGTTAAACAAATCCACGTGTCCGGAAGCGTCGCTCCAATTACAGTTCCTGAAGATTATGATTCCCTTTTTTCCTTTGAAATCTTCCAGTTTTTTCCCTTTTATCGGTGTGCCACCTACCTTTTGCTTGATGAAGCTAAGCATGTCAGTTACTCTATAAAGATACCATTTCTTGTCCTTTCCCGAAGATGTGGCACCGTCATAGCGTGATATGGGCATACCCGAATAATTAAAGGCATACGACAGACATATTGCACAGACGTTGGTGAAGAAGCCGGACTTTTTATATTCTTTTTCCGCCGATTAGTTCACCAACCGCTGATGGTTTTGTATTATTCTTTAATTCAAAAAATATGATAATCATTAAATTAAATCTCCTTGGGCTTTTTTAAGATACTGTTTTGCTTCATGTTTTATCCAAGTAGTTTTTTCGCTTTGTAGTATTTTATTAATTTTTTCCGTGTAATTATAACATTTCATTTTTTTTAATTCACCTATAGCGAAGCCATATAGCTGTTTATCATCCAAAAGAGTAGAAAGTATTTCTTTTACAATAGGATATTTATTAAAGTAATGCAATGTCATTACAAAACTTTCTCTTCCAGATTCGTATTTTTTTGTTTTTATAACTTTCAATATTTCATTTAATAAAATAGAAAAATCTCTTTTCTTTGGAGGATTTTTTTTAAGTTCCTCTATAATATTTGAACCTATAATCCAAATTTCAGGTTCATAAGCCATTGTTGGAGGCATGTTAGGGATAGTGCTTGGTTCTTGAAAGTTATATTTTGCATAAATAAATTCACAAAAATCAGAAAGATAACCACACTGGGTAATAGCCTTGATATAGCAAAATTTTTTACTCGTTATCATGATTTACTGTTTTTATAGCTTGTTTTGTTGAGATTCTTTTTCTTCAATATAATTCTTTTTGCATCAATTTCAGCCCGAAGTTGTTTTGATAACTTTGTCCTATTGTCAACTATAAGCATTACTGTGCCTTTTTTCCCTCCTCTATTTACATGTGCTATGTAATCTTTTAATTGAGTGGAAAAATATTGATAATTTACATTTTTTACTTCTTTAATATGCCTTTCATTTTTTGACATAGCATCTGGTATTCTGTATTTTTTTATCCTTTGAGCACTCCTTATTCGTACTGTATTCTTTTTAATACCTGCATTCTTTTCTCCTATTTGCCCTAAATCGTTTATGATATTTAATCCTAATATATCTATTTCGATGTTAATATCATTAACATATGCAAATAAATTAGTAAGCCCTCCAGCCAATCCAATGGGATCCTGTGAAATATACATCCCCATCTGCGGTGAGTAATACCTGAAGCGGTTGTATGCCAATTCAATTTCCCGATCATAGTACTGTCCCTGGAATAGGAACGGTATCATTCCTATGTTTCCGCTTTCCTCAATGACTTCACCGTTCATGTCCAGCGTCCTGCTCCACACTTCGTTGCCATCCGCATCGTATGCCTCGGTAGGCGTACCCAGATGGTCTGTCAGTATGGAATAGGCCTTTCCTTCCTTTATCATGGCGGCAGGCACGAAGGATTCCTCCTCGAAGAGCCAAAGCGTGCGTTCCTTGCGTTCTTCCTCGGTCAGCCACGCACTTTGTTCCCTTGAGTAGCTCCGTCTCTGCTTCCACTGGTGTAGCGGTACATTTCCGTTCCACATCCAGCGTGTCACGGTCGTTCCGAAGCTCTTGGAGAGCCTTCTTCCCAGCGCATCGTACTCGAATGTCACTTCCTCTCCGTCAGGCCGTACCACCTTTGCCAGCGAGCCGTCAGCGTTCCACCTGTATTTCCAGTGTTCCTTCTTTCCGTCCAGCCATCTTCCCGTGCCGATGTATCGTTCTGTCAGGTTTCCGTCCTTGTCATACTCGCAGTGCCACTTTCCGTCCTGTTCCATGGCTCCGCCCTTCAGGAAGCGGCGTACCGTACAGTCGGGATCGGGGTACAGGTTTCCCAGGCTGTCGCTCTTTCTCCACTGTTTCGTTCCGTCTCCGTATTCGGCATATTCCAGCTGTCCGTTCGGGGTGTACCCGTACCGTGTCGTTCCCCGTCTGCTGTCTTCCGTTGCGAGCAGCCGGTCTGCCTTACCCCAGCGGTAGCGGCGCATGTGGCGTGTCTGCGCATCCTTTCTCGTGCGTGTATCCACGAGGCGGCCAATGTTGTCGTAAGCTAAACTTCGCATTACGCCTCCGGGCAGCATACGTTCTATTTCAAAGCCCAGTGTGTCGTAACTGTGCTGCGACTTCCACGGCATTTCACCGTTCCCGCTGCCGTCCCCGGCCCGGAACTCCGTCAGTTCTCCGAACTCGTTGCGTTTGTATTCCAGATTCGCCCCGAGCGTACTCTGCAGGGACAGTATCTGTCCGGTCTTGTCGTAGGTGCGTGTGATGGTCTCACCGTCTGCCGTTTCCATTACCGGCAGTCCCAGTGCGTTGTAGGCAAACTCCACTCGGCTTTCACCTCGTGTGGCTCCCACGAGCCTTCCAGATATTCCATACTGGTAGGTTTGGTCGGGTTCATCCGTCGTCACATACGACACCCTTGTCACCCTCGATGCATTGTCATATTCGTATTCCCGCACGATTCCACTCGGCAGTCTTTCGCTGGTTATACGTCCGGCGATGTCACGTTGGTATATCCTCGTTCCCCGGTCAAACCCTGTTTCCCGGATTACGTTGCCTACGTCGTCAAGATCGAACTCATAGTATTGCATCCGCTCGTTTATCACGTGGCGCAACCGTTCTTCCCTGTCATAATGGAAACCTATTACACCTCGGCTGTCCTTGCGGTGTGTCAGCTTCCACATGCCCGAGTAGGTGTATTCCACTTTCTGCAGGTCGTCCCGGTATTCCAGCAGGTTGTCTATGCCGTCATATCTCAGGTGTATGTGGTTGCCGTCGAAGTCTTCCACTTCCGTTACGCGTCCTATGGCATCGTAGCGCCTTGTCTGTACGGCACTTTTCGGATTTGTCACCTGCGTGCATCGTCCCAGTTCGTCGTAGCGATAGTGCGAGGTGTTTCCCCGGCTGTCTAAGGCTTCCGTCAGGTTGCCGTCTTTGTCGTAGCTAAGTACGGTTTTTACACCATACGGGTCAGTGATGCTTTCCGCCAATCCTTCGCTGTACTCTATCCGTGTTTCCGCCCCTTCTGGGTTAGTACGTTTGGTCACATTTCCTTTGCTGTCATAATCGAACTTCCATGTTCCTCCGTCCGCTGTGGTCACGCTCAGCGGCCTGTTGCGCAATGCTCCCTTGCGGAAGAATACAGCCGATACGCTGCCGCCTCCCGGGTCGGAACTGTCGGTACAGTTTCCCCAGCGGTCGTATTTGTATAGGCTGCTGTTGCCTGCCGGGTCGGTTTCCTGCAGGAGTTTCCGGTCCGAGTCATATTTCCATCGGTGCTCGCCTCCGTTGGCATCCACCTTCAGGTACACCAGACCGTCCTTATGGTAATATTTTGTAGGCTTGTCATGGCTGTCAAGCACCATGGTCATACCATCGAGGAATTGCAGCTTGTGGTCGTATATGCCTCCGTCTCCCCATGTGTGTACACATCGGGATCCGATTTCGCTGCCGTCGTATTCGAAGAACCAGTTCAGTCCGTTTCTCCATGTTTCCTTTACGATCAGCCTTCCTTGGTATTCATACCGCATGGCATCGCCCACCGCGTTGCGCTGGCATGTCATGTTTCCCTCCGCATCATATTCGTATGATGCGAGTATTGTTTCTTCTCCCTTGTTTTCGGGGTGTGGCCCTTTTATTTCCAGAATGTATCCGTTACGCTCGTCGCATTCCACGGCAAGCCTTCTTCCCGCGCTGTCGGTAATCTCTTTCAGGTGTCCCTTTCCGTTGTACCCGAACCGTATGGCGAACCCGTTCGCATCCGATACGCTCTCCAGCAGATGTACGGAGTCATATTCCTTCTGTGTGAATCGGTAGTACAGGTCTTCGTCCATGTCCCAGATGCAGTAGCCGTCCTTTTCTTTTCTGGCCTCTTTGCGCTCTGCGCGGATGAACGAGGGCTTCTTCTCAGTCGGTAGCGGAAAAGCTACGGGTATTCCGTCGGACATTCGTAAGGTGAGTATACCGTCTTCCACTACAATACCCATGTCGTATGCATGATGCCATCCATTACCCAGCGGCCCTTGGTAATCGCTCCGGCTGTACCAGGTACGTTCCCATGAGAGAGGAATCGGACCGTCTATCCAGAAATCTTCCTCGTCTGTGAAGAATGTACCGCTTGCCACGTCCACCGGGTGTCCGGTTACGGTACAGATGGTCTTGTGCAGCATGTCCTGCAGCTTTCCGCTCTTTATCTTGTCATTTACGGCTCCGTGCAGTTTGTCTGCCAGCCTCTTGGTCTTTTTCTTGTACAGTCTTCCGAAAGCCCCCATACACTTGCGTGAGAGGGCGGCCATCGGGTTAAGCGGCACGGGCACGGGGCTGGTCAGAATCTGTCTGGCCGGAGGAATCGGGTTGATTACGCCTGTCGGCAGGAACAGCCCGGGAACCTTGTGTACGCTCGACATGCCCAGGTCGTTGCAGTCCAGATGCATGTGCGCTCCTCCTCCCGAAAGCGGCAGCCCGTCGGCAAGCACGGTCAGGCTTCCCATGAAGGCATGTCCGTTGTTTTTTGGTATGGGTATTGAGTTTGCCGCAAATCCGGCTCCCATCGGCACATGCGGTATGCTGCGTGTGGGGGTGGAAGCCACGGCACGTGGAATGAATCCGCCGATTTTCACGGTGGCTCCCATAATGCCCACAGCCATGGTCAGTGCCGTGTGTCCTATCTCTGCAAGTTTGGCCGAGTCTGCATCCCCGGTTTCTTCCGCAGTGGGAGGAGGGGGGATGTACGATGCCACTGCCGCCGTCATGAAGTCCTGCGGACAGAGCAGTGTCCCTACATATGGGTGAGGCATCGGCACGCTTGTGGCCGGTGGTATGTTCACCAGGTGGATATCCACTCCGATTACAGGGTCGAGCTGTTTGGAGATAGGCAGGCACGCCTGTCCTTTCATCCCCAGTGCCCCGAGCACGGGGAGTACGGCTGCCTCGCTCACGTTGTCTGCCAGACTGCCCAAGGCTGTAGCCGCCTTCAGTCCGGTGTCAAGCGCGTTGACGGACGGGGATACGCCCGCCTCCGCATTGGCGGAAGCTCCCGAAACCACACCCGACATCTGTGCTCCTACGGTGGCTTCAAGCTGTGCGCTTACCTGGTCGAAATATCCTGTTCCTGATGACATAGTTTATAGTTGTTTTTAGAGTGGATTCAAGTTTTGAAAAACAGATAGGCCGACAATAGTATGGCCAGTACTACAATGACTCCGAGCCAGAAACGGAATCCGTTTGGCCCCAGCAGGTCAAGCCAGAAGTTTCCTCCCCAGCTTCCGGGGCGGGCATAGGTCCATTTCCAGTCCAGTATCAGCCCTGTCAGCCATACCAGCAGAATCAGGATGACCACAAGGTAGCCAGACTTCGGGTTTTCCTTGATATATCCCGGCCCTTCACTGAACATTTGTTGGAGGGTTGTCCATATTTTGTTGATCCATTCCATGATATTTTCCTAAATTTCGTTTGTATTCATACAGAAAGTCTTCCCAGTCCTTGCCTATGGCACGGCTCAGTACCGAGTTGATTTCTTCATTGCTGACCGCTGACTGGCGTTTCCGGCTTTCCAGCAGTTTGAGCAGCAGCAGAGGGTAAGACGAATGCCTTATCAGGTCTGACGACAATTTGTTTGCCAGTCGGAATCCCTCGATGTAGCACTCCGTGGCTCTTTCCGTATCGTATGCTTTCTCCCAGCACCACCCGCACATTCTCAGTGTTTCTGCCTGCATGAGGTAATCCTTGCAGTTTGCGTAGGCGTCTGCTCCCATCCGGTAGGTCTCTGCTGCATCGTTCCAGTCGGATTTCCGTACTTGTATGGATGCTTTTCCTACAAGAGAGCTGCCGAGAAGGCGGCCCGATAGAGAGGGGGCAAGTTTCCCTTCTCCCAACTGTGCCGCTTCTACTGCTTTGTTGGCAAAGTACAGAGCCATGTCAAGATCCTTATGGTTGATATGGTCTGTATATAGAATGGTATATACTGTTACGAACTGACTCAGCCAGTTCAGATCTTTTTTTACATTGGCAAGTGCCATATCGAGGCATTTGCGTGCGTATAGGTCTGTTTGGGCAGCGTCTCCTTTCTTTACGCTGCTCATGAGTCTGGTCAGTGCAAGTCTGAATTCTGAGGCGGCAGGGTCGCTCCGGTCTTCGTTGGCTGCCTGTTCCGCCAGTTTTTCGGTTGCCCCGTCCATATCTATCGGTGGATAGATGGAGGCCGTTTCCTTCGGATAGGTCGCCATGAGTTTTCCGAATTGTTCCTGGCCGGTGATATCTCCGGTTCCCCATACCATCTGTTTGTCAAATGGTTGGGAGAGTGCCTGATTGAACCATTGCCGGCATCCTTCATAGTCCATAGTGCCTTCCAGATTGAAAATGAAGCTGCATTTCATGTCTGTACCGCTGACAAGTTCACGGGTCAGCCGGTTGAGATTTTCCACTACTGTCTGGGCTGTATTTCCGCTATTTATGGAGCTGTCGTCTGCCTGCCATTCCACTTTTTCAAAAATGATGTCTTCAGGCTTCTTTGCGTTGTTCCAGTACTCTATTTGTTTGCCGATATATTGTAGTACATCTTTGCTGAACTCCATTGCGGATGTAAATGGGAGAGCGATGACGAAGACCATGTCTTCTTCTTCGCTGTCGATGGCCAGCATGTAATCATAGAAGGCCTTGAGCATGGTTTCGTTACCCGGATTGATGACAATGCGTATCATCTTTACCGGTTGTGCCACGGCATTCTCCCAAAGGTGGAGCATATTGTCCGCTATTTGTTGTATGGCATTGCTCATAGGTCAGTTCAGTTTTACGATTGTACCTGCTATGGCGGTTGTTCCGCTGGAGTCCACGGTTGCCTGCGTGGTACCCGAAAGGGTTGCCGTTTTGCTTCCCGTAGCGGTCACGTCACTTCCTTTTATGTTATATGCTTCTTCGGCACTGCTGTTTATTGTTTTTGCAGTCTGCGTGATTTCGTTGGCGGCCGTTTCCGTAATCTGGGCTTCTGCGGAGGATTTGATGTTCCCTTCGCTGTCCAGTTCAATGCTGGTTTTGCCTACGCACAGCATGATGGATTTGGATGCGGAAATCTTGATGTTTCCTTTTCCGTCAGCAGCATAGCTGTTGCCGGCCTGGTCCGTCATGGTGATGCTGCCTTCGTCATCATCTATTGTGATGGTACATCCGCTCCGGGTGGTCAGGCTCTTTTTCTTGTTGCCGCTGTCGCCTCCTGTGCCTGTCTTTCCGTTGAACAGGCTGCCCATTACGAACGGACGTTTCGGGTCGTCATACCGGAAGCCAACCAGTACGATGTCGTCCTTTTCCGGGATGAAGACAAAACCTCTGTTGGTTGATACTTTATTGCTTATTCCGGCATCAGGAGTCATGACACGTATCCATGAGGTTGTCATGCCGTCGCCCTGCCAGTTCATTTTTACCTGAACGCGTCCCTGCTTCTTTGGGTCATCATTGCTTACCACTACCGCCTGCTGCGTCTGTGCCACGGGTAGGGGAACTTCCGGAGCCGGAAGGCTTGTTGTCTGCGAGTAGAGTGCGGTAAAGTTGTTGTTATAGCTTTCTCCGGTTCCGGCTACATGGGTAATTTCAGTGATGAAATATTCACCTAAAGTCTTTTCAATAAAATCAAATTGGAAATTCTGTATTGCGGTTTGTATTTCCACTACGCTGCCGAGTGTTATCCGGTTGCAGTCCGTTTCACAGGATATATAGTGTGAAGGCGAGGCATCGCTCTGCTGTTTCTTTTGGAAATGGTTTTCTGCCTGACTGTCGTTGGCAACCCTGATTTCCGTATGTTGGAATGCTTTCGATTTGAAGAGTTTGACAGAAGCGTCAAAAGCTGTTTGTCCCAGCATGTTCATGCCGGTAGGAACATTGGAAGCGGCACCTTTGCTGAATTTGCCGTTGGCGGAGTCGTATGAGTTTCCCTCTACCGGGCGGGCAAGCGTCTGGATTCCGATGTTCAGGTCGGATATTTCGCGTCCGTAGCTCAGTGGTATGGCTGATGGCAGTTTGTCAGGCTTGCCGAATACAAGTTGTTTCCCGTCATAGTACAGCCATTCGTGATATTGTCTGGCCAGCCTGCGGATAAAGTCGAAGTCGCTTTCCATATACTGGCATTCGTATTCTATGTCAGCTGTATATTCCGGCTTGATGGCGCAAGGCACACCGGCC
>ERZ1027044.1064-NODE-1064-length-11469-cov-10.129665_pt1 | contig 11469 bp, 10 predicted proteins | sample MGYA00519433_ERZ1027044 | MGnify/ENA primary metagenome ERZ1027044 (study PRJEB26926, sample SAMN06164589) | human gut metagenome | biome: ENVO:00009003; feature: ENVO:2100002; material: ENVO:00002003 | host: Homo sapiens | place: USA | collected 2012 ... | reverse complement strand
CAACCTGATGAATTTAGAAAAATTACCGAAAACCTCTTGACGAAGTCCAGCCCGAGGGCACCGGCTATCGGGCAAGAACGAGATTTGCAAAGTTCTTCAATTTGCCGGAACTGATGTCCATGTTCAAGGAGGTTGCGGACATTAAAACATCTGACCAGCTTCATCTGCCTGTGCCCGAAGCAAAGTTTGAGACCGTGGTAGCAAAACCCTCGGAAATCCAAAAGGAAATGGTGCAAGAACTGAGCAAGCGTGCCGCCCGCATCCATTCCGGCACCGTGGATGCCTCCGAGGACAATATGCTCTGCGTCACCAACGACGGGCGCAAGATTGGCTTGGACGTTCGCCTGATGAACCCCATGCTGCCGGACGACCCCAACAGCAAGCTGAACGTATGCGTTCAGAACGTGCTGAAGATCTGGGAGGAAGGCAAAGACCAGAAGTTGACACAGCTTTTGTTCTGCGACCTCTCCACTCCGAAAAACGACGGCAACTTTAACGTGTACGATGATATTCGCAAAAAGCTGGTTGCTGCCGGTGTGCCGGAAAACGAAATCGAGTTTATCCACAACGCCGACACCGAAGCGAAAAAGGCTGCACTGTTCTCGAAAGTGCGCTCCGGCGATGTGCGAGTTTTGCTCGGAAGTACGGCAAAGATGGGAGCAGGCACCAACGTGCAGTCCCGGCTTGTGGCGGTGCATCATCTGGATGTTGGCTGGAAGCCCAGCGACATGACCCAGCGCAACGGGCGCATTATCCGGCAGGGCAACATGAACAAGGAAGTCAAGGTGTTCAACTACGTCACAGAGGGTACGTTCGATTCGTACCTCTTTCAGACCCTTGAAAATAAGCAGCGTTTTATCTCGCAGATTATGACATCAAAGTCCCCGGTGCGTTCCTGCGATGATGTGGATGAACAGGCATTATCTTATGCAGAAATCAAGGCATTGTGCGCTGGAAATCCGCTCATCAAGGAGAAAATGGATTTGGATGTTCAGGTCGCAAAACTCAAAGTTCTGGAAGCCGACCATCAGAGCCAGAAGTTCCGTTTGGAAGATAAGCTGTTGACGAAGTTCCCAGCTGACATTCGGGAAACGAACGCCTATATTGCTGGGGTGAAAGCGGACGCACAGCTTGCCGCCGCGCATCCGCAGGTGCAAGAGGGTTTCTGCGGCATGACCATCAAGGGCGTGAGCTACGATGAGAAAAAGACCGCCGGTGAGCGTCTGGTGCTTACTTGTTCTGAACTGCCAAACGCCGAAGAAAAAGTCATCGGCAGCTATCGGGGCTTTGAACTGTCCCTGCGTTTCGACACCTACCGCAGTGAGTATCAGGCTATTTTGAAGGGTCAGCGGAGGTACCCGGTAGCACTGGGCACCGACCCTCTGGGCAACATCATCCGTCTGGATAATTCCCTGAACAACTTCCCGGAGCGCATTAACTCTGCTGAGAATGAACTGGCCACTCTGCATCAGCAGCAGGCGGCGGCGCAAATCGAGGTGGAGAAGCCCTTCCCACAGGAGGAAGAACTGGCAGAGAAGTCCGCTCGGCTGGCAGAGCTGAACGCCCAGTTGGATGTGGACGAGAAAAATCACGAGCCGGAACAGGACGAGGAAGAACAGGAGGATGCACCTCGCCGCCCCTCGGTGCTGGCGGCACTGGAAGAAAAATCGGACAAGCCGGAGCCGGTGAAGCCTTTTCGCAGTTATTACGACAAGGACGGTGATGCCCGGTGAAAGAAAAACGGGACGAGATCATCATCCTGAGAACCACAAAGGCGGAGAAGAACCGCATCTATGAGAAGATGCTGGGCATGGGCATCCGCAGCCTGAGTGCCTATATCCGAAAAATGGCTCTGGATGGCTACTGCTTGAACCTTGACCTACCGCAACTGCGGCGGATGGCGTATCTCTTGCAGATGTGCAGCAACAACTTGAACCAGTACGCCAAAGCCGCTAATGAAAATGGTCGGGTCTATGCTGCAGACATGGAGGACCTGCGGCGGCGGCTGGATGAACTGATTGAGATTGGTCGGCAGATTCTTTCCCGGCTGGCTGATCTCTAAATTTCTCTCCGCAGTTGGAGGACTGCGGGGCTACATAAGGTTGACATCCTTGCAAGAGGTGTAGAGATGCCTTTATAATAGGGGCGAAAGAAAGGCAGGTGCTGGATATGAGGTTTGTTTTTAAGATGATTGTTTTCCCGTTTTGGCTGATTACTGCTTTCCTTGCGCTGATGCTGAAATGGACGCTGAACCTGTCGGCGTTCGTGCTGGCGCTGCCCATGCTGTATATTTTCGGCTGCGGTCTTTATACGCTGTACTGCCGGGAGTGGATGCAGTTTTTGATCTTGCTGGTGGCAGAGTTACATTCTATATTTCATAGTATGTTTTTGGAATGATGCTATATGAAGACCATCTACACTTTATAGTTCGTCCTTTGCGTCTTACATTATTCGAGCAGACGAATTATATGCCAAGTCTTGTACGCTATGGTGAAAAAGCAAGTACCTCCCAAAATAGATACTCGCTTTTCATTCATTATATCGGTGGGATGTACCCGAACTGAAGTGCCTTTGTAACAGCTTCAACAGTTGAGGAAACAGCCAACTTCTCAAAAATATGTTGCAGATGATTTGATAGGGTTCTTTCACTCATATACAGTGCATCTGCTATGTCTTTTCGCTTTTTTCCGGTACTGATAAGCTGCAATATTTTCTTTTCCATGCTTGTCAAATCTTCGATGATGATTTCGTCTGTTTCAGCAGGAAAACAGGTTTTCCCATGCGATACATGGAGCAGCGAGGCAATCAGATCATCCGGGCCGATGTTTTTATTCAGAAAACCACATACTCCGATTTTTCTTGCTTCATGCCTATATACAGGAAGATCATACCCGGTCAAGATCATAATTTTTATATCCGGTTTTGTTTTCAGCAAGTGGGCGGCAGCCTCAAGGCCATCGGTATCGCTGAGATTTCCGAGGTTAATATCCATCAGCACAATGTCAATGTCATTTTCAGAAACGATGCTTTCTAAATTTTCAATGCTTTGTGTTGTGATAAGTTCTCCAACCTCACTATATTCTTCCAACGCAATCGAAAGGCTTTTTGCAAAAAGCACATGATCGTCAACTAACAAAATATTGATAAGAACCATCTCCTTTCATGGGTATTGTGATCTCTATGCAAATGCCGTGAGGTATGTTTGCGGAGCAGACCATTGTTCCACCCACACCTTTCACTTGTTCACTAACAGATACAATACCTTTATGTTTTTGTGGATCAACGGCGGTCAAGCTGGATAGCTCTGCTGTTCCGTTGTCACTGATCCGCAATTTTATCACGGCCTTTTCCTGCAAAAGTGTGACCCAGGCACGATCACCGTCAGAGTGTTTATATACATTCGTCAAAAGCTCTTTTATCAAGCGGTAGACAAGCAGAGTGTATGGCTCTACCAAAAACAAAGAGTCGGGACATTCAAAAGATATAGAAACATTCTTTTGCGGAAAGCCTTGTGCAACAGCTTCGATCAAATTCATATAGTTTTCTTTTATTGTCAGATTTTTGAGAAGGACGGGATGATAGTCCTGCATCTGTTCACGGATGTGTATGTTCAAGTTGTCGAGGGTTTCTGTAATTACATCTTGAATGTCGGGTCGATATGCCTTGCTCACCATATTCTTGACAGCAAGCAAATCTTGCAGCACATCATCATGGAGGAAGTTCGCAAATTCTGTTTTCAGCGCTTCTTCCTGCTGCAACTGACGCAAGGCGGATTTGTACTTACTTTCCTTAATTATCCCGGTTTCTCCATGTTTTAGGTTCTGCCCCAAAACAATGTTGCAAACAAAAGCTACAACAGATAGAACATTAACGGAAATAAGCCACTCAGCATAGCCTGCGCCCATGCTCCAAACAAGCAAACCGAGGATAGCGGCCAATAACAGGGAAATAAACAACCGCTGCTTATGGCTGAATACTGTTGATAGGGGCGAACCGTTATGTTCTTTCAAGATAATATTATGGACGCTCATGGAAAACAGAATAACGATCAAGTATACGGCAAAATTCTCAATGTGATCGGTGATGCCCAAGGTGGCAAAGTAGTAAACGAAGAAAGATACCCCAATGGCCACAAATGAAAGCAGGATGGCTTTTCGCTCACTTATCAAAACAAACGCCACTCGTTTCCGATGGTAGGCGATCACAAACAATACGCAAAGGATGTACCCTACGAATTGCAGTCCGTACATACAGGCAAAGGCCCGTTCTGATATTGTAGCACCGACAAGTGATCCGATGCAAAGGGCAAGCAGAAGTATATTTGTTGTTTTTCTGAACTTGTATCCGCTTTCCTGAAACAGAAACATAAAAACGAATTTAATGGAAATATACCAAATGACCGGGCTTAAAAACAGGAATGCTAAATTCGCCATGCCAACTGTTTCAAAGGACAAAAGTATATACCATCCGTCCAATGCCAGCAATCCGCTGAAAAGAGACAGTATTTTGCTTTCTCTGATATTGCAGGCGCTGATGTAGGTGCTATCTATCAACATGATTGATGATAGCAGCATCGGAGCAATGCTTTTGATGCTCAACTGAGATCCTTCGTTTATAAGCCAGGACATATGGAGGATAAGGAAAAAGTGATTTATCAATAATGCTGTTTTCAAAATGATTGATTTCATTATCCGACCTCCTGTCTTTTTTATATTGTAACACACATTTTTGAACAAACTGCGTCCGATCTCATTGTATCAGGAAACTTTCCTCGATTAAAGTATGTTAAATCGTCGAACATTCCTGTCCGACGATTTAACTGAACTTATTTCTTCACAATGATTTTATTGCAGGTAAAGGCCGTGAGAAAATAGTAAACGAGGTAAATAATCACCGTTAATACTATGGCAAGAATGACCGGCAGATATTGAGCAAGCGCATTGCCAAGCAAATTTTGCATGAGGGCTATTTTGTATACTACCGTGGCAAAAACACAGTCCAGCAGTCCCAACACAAAGGGAATGGTATAAAAAGTAAAGGTCTGTTTCCTGATTATCTTTTTGATCTGCTTATCTGTATATCCCATTTTTATCAGCATTTCATAATCTGCTTTCGCATCGGAAATTGCGGAAACATTGTTGAAATATAAAATACTTCCCGATGCAATAAAAAACAGAACCACAAGAAATCCAATCAATAGGAAAGTAGAGCTGTTTATCCAGAACAGTTCATGAATTCGGTGGGAATGACCTTGCAAATAGGGGCTGTGGTTCAGTGTTTTGCTGATCGCCGTATAGAGTTCCTCATTATCTTCAATCGCCTTTCCATTGATACTCATTACACTTGTGGTGGGCTCAGCGTATGCCGCAATTTGATGATAAAGGCTGTCGCTGACAATTAGGGTGGCAATGCTGTTGGCAAAGGAAATGGGATTATCAAGTGTTGTTGCCTTTACGGTTACAGGCACGATATCATTGTTTATTTCAAGTGGGTATATGTTTCCCACCTCGCTATTCCCGTTGCTATTGGGCTGATACTTGGTCAGGATACATTCACTGTCGGCCAATTCCGGTATATCAAGGACAACATTCTTTTTCCCCTGGGCTTCCAGTAAAGAAATATATGTCGAATAGGAAATACATTCAAAGCCGCTCTCCCGCAGGATGGTTTCATTATCTGCATCTCCTTTTGCGGTGCCAAGGCAGTATTCTGCCGGAAGATTGTTTGCGGTGGAAGTGACCTTATAAATATCGGTCTGAATGAAAGACAGACCTTCACTTTCTGGAACCGTCTGATTTATGATTCGCTTAACTGTATCGACCTGATCGGCCATTTCGATTTTGAACTCAAACTCAGAAGGAGCTATACGATCCACGGCAGCAATAGGATAATAAACTGTCAAGGCCATAACGCTTGATACCGTCAAAGTCGCCGCCGAGAGCAAAGTCAGCATAATCAATGTTTTTGCATTTGACCGGATGCGGTAAATAAAATTTGGTACGGAAATAATACTGACAGGGTTATAAAAGCTGCGCTTATTTTGCTTTCTTTTCTGCATGGCATAGGGCAGGAAAAAGGTAATGAGCAAAACTGTTCCTACTACAACCAGCAGCATTGTCAAAAGGCCAATGGGATAAAATCCCACCGTAAGCCACAAGGAGGCATTTCCCCTGAAAATGTCCAGAGCCAGCCCATACCCTGAAATTATCATAATCAATCCGAGCATAGCGGGAATAGGATGAAATTTCATAACAGGTTCCGCTTTTTTCTCAAATCGGACTAAATCGATCAGAGAAGTTTTGAGCAGGAATTTTCCATTTGAACAGCCCAAAACCGCAACGACTATCGAGATAAAGATGGCGGTTTTAGAGATTGCCTGCAAATTGAAAAAAGGGATTGCCCTGCTGTCAATAGAAAGGTTCAAAAGAACTGTTATACCAATAACGATCCCCTTATGAAGCAGCGCACCCAAAAGCACTCCTACAAGAAAAGCGCCGCAGCAAATTAAAATATTCTCATAAGTGAGCATGGAAAGAATCGTAGTCCTCCGATACCCTAATAAAGCGTAAATTCCGAGTTCCTTTGTTCGCCGACGCAAAAAGAACTTATTGGAGTAGGCCATATAGAATACTACAAAAACCATCAGGAATACGGAAATAGCACTGCACATGGTTTCCACTCTGCCATTTTCGGAGATTTTTTCAAGCATGACTTCATTCATGGAAAATGAAGTAAAGGCGAAAAAGACAGTAATGACAAGCGACACAGATAGCAGATACAGCGCATAAAACGAAAAACTCTTTTTCAAATTTTTAATTGCAATAGACATAGTTTTCATTTGAGCGCGCCTACCTTTCTGTATCAAGCTGTGCAACTTCCTGTGTAATTGCTTCATAAAAACTCCGTCTGGGTTTTTCTCCCCTGTGTAGCTCTTTCACGATACATCCATCTTTGAAGATCAAGATACGATCCGCATAGCTGGCTGCATACGCATCATGAGTGACCATAAGAATGGTCGTATGCAAATCTTCATTGGCTTCTTTCAATGCTTTCAATAATTCTGTGGCAGAATTGGAATCCAGTGCGCCAGTCGGCTCGTCTGCAAATAAAATACTTGGTTGCTTTACAATCGCTCTGGCCGCAGATGCCCTCTGCCGCTGACCGCCGGAAAGCTCATTTGGATATTTGTTTAGCTGCGAAGCGATACCGAAACGCTCTGCCAAACTCTGAACCATGCTGTCAATCTTCTTTGGCGGCAGTTTTTTGAGCGTAAGGGGAACGGAAATATTCTCACGGATCGTAAGACTGTCCAGAAGAAAATACTCCTGAAAAATAAAACCGAGATGATCTTTTCTGAAGTCGGCGGCATTTGTGTTGCTCAACTCATTCAGATTTACCCCGCTGATCCAGATTTCTCCGCTTGTGGGGGTATCAATCGTGGAGAGTACATTGAGCAGCGTTGTCTTTCCAGACCCGGATGCACCCATGATACCGATAAATTCACCCTCCGCCACACGGAATGAAACTTTGCTCAAACTGGGGCGTATGGACTTTTCATAGATTTTTGTTACTTCTTTTGCTTCCAATAATGTTTCCATTACAGAACAACCTCCTTATTTGTGATGACAATATTGTAATCCTAACCCCACAAAAAAGAATGAGTAAATCAAGCAAGAATGTTTGCGTGATTTACTCATTCAAAATGTCCGAAGTATTGTTATTCTTATAGAGTGAGAATGTATAAAGTGTTCCCATAATAAAATCTCGTTATCATCTGCCCAGCGGCAGAAAAGAAAAAAACCGCTGCTGAGCAGATTGCTTTCCACGCGCACATATGACTATTGCGGCGGTTTTGATTTTCAGAGCCGCCGTTTCTTTTGTTTGTCGGAAACCTACGACGCCCCGGAACACCGTGTAAAGGCACGGCGGCAATTAGGAGGATGCCGCCGTGCTTGTTTTACTTTTTCATAGCACCCACGATCTACACCAGCTAAAAAAAGCGTAGCTCCCCCTCCGGGTAAGTCCGGTTTTGAGTGTGTAGTATACGGTGTAGTATCTTGCGGTTCTGCATCCCTGCGCGCCCGATTGGTCTTGTACCAGTCGGGCGCTTTTTGTTGTTTTACAGGGCGGCCGAAAAAATATTTTCAAAAAAATCAAAAAAGGAGGCTTTTAGCGGGCAGCGAGCGGCCTTGCGTTCGCCTTGTTAGCGGAAAGGGAGAAACCCACCTCATTCCCCCAGGAAAGGGGGTGAAAAGATGGATGTGATCCCCCGTAATGACTATGGCGAGCGGTGCCAGTTCGATGCCTATTGCAAGCTGGTACTCTACCATGAGGCAATCGACTATCTTCGGGAAATGCAGAGACGCCGGGACAGGGAACTGTCGTTCAGCGATCTTCCGCAGACCGAGATGGACAAGCTCTATACGGTTGACAGCTATCCCAGCGACAGATTTACTTTCTCGTCACATGGATATGACCTGCATATCGACAATGAGCTTGTGGCTGATGCCTTTGCCGGTTTGTCCTCCCAGGAGCAGAGTATTTTGATCCTGCACTGTGTACTGGAATTGCCGGATCAGGAGATCGGCCGCCTTGTGGGAATGTCCCGCAGCGCTGTTCAGCGGCGACGGACAAAATCGCTCAGCGAGCTTCGGATCAAATTGATGGCGCTTATGCCGAAGGGAGGTTAACGCGAATGAAGCAGCCTAAATACAAAGGAAAAGAGCTTCTTTCTCTTTCGGTGATCGACGCCGCTCGTGACGGTGACGCCCAGGCCGTGGATAGCGTACTGAGGTACTATGAGGGCTATATCAACAATCTCTGTACCAGGACGCTCTACGATCCCGACGGCCAGCCCCGTGTCCGTGTGGACGAGTACATGAAGCGCCGATTGGAGATCAAGCTCATCCATTCTATCGTCAGCATGAACTGACAAAACCGGCCCTGGCAGCGGAAACAGCTTACCCTTTCCCTGTTTCCGTTTCCCCTGGGTTGAGGCTGCACTTTGAAAAAGAAAGCCCGGCGGGAGGCCTCCGGCGCAGCATAAGGCAGACGGATACATTCCTGTCTGTGCCGAGCCATACGGCCGGTGCGCCATGACCCTGTTGCAAGTCCGCAGGACGGGACCCCTACTAAACAGGCGAGCGATCAGAACCAGGCCGCAAAACAAGTGTGGCAGCTTGTGGGCGACGAAGCATAGGCAGGGTTAAAGATACTCGCGCATTGAACGCCCGCAAAGCATTGTGCGCCGCACCCATCAGCATGGGCCGGGGTGAGACTCCCGTGGAGCTGTGCCAGCAGCCGTCCGTTTTCTGTCTCTTTTGATGCAAGAAATGGTTTTGTATTTGAAAGGGTGAGCTATATGCAAAACGAAGTAAGAACCGCACCGCAGATGGTGCGTGAATATAAAATCGGGAATACAACTTATGTTGTGAAATCCCATTCCAAACCTGACGCCACGGAGGACGCCGTTTCCAAAGTGAAGCGTCTGATACGGAATGACCTCCGAAAAAATACTGCAAACAAATAGAAAAAGGCAGCAGACAGTTTCCAGGCAGCGCGGTATAATTGAGTTAGGAAAAGCATTGTCTGTTTGACTGTCGGATAAGGAGGTTAAAATGTTACAGTCAAACACCCGCCCTGCCGTGAACAGTTTTCCTTTTACCGTTTTGAGTAGCGATGAAATCACCGCTCTTTACTGTCGGTTATCCCAGGACGACAAACAGGAGGGCGACAGCAACAGCATTATAAATCAGAAGAAAATCCTCAAAAAGTACGCAATGGACAGGGGATACACCAACATCCAGTTTTACATTGATGATGGTATCTCAGGCACGACTTTCAACCGGGCCGGCTTTCAGAGCATGATCGCAGATGTGGAGAGCGGCAAGGTAAAGCGGGTTATCGTCAAGGATATGTCCCGCTTGGGCCGTGACTATCTGCAGGTAGGTATGTACACGGAAATCTTCTTCCCGGAGCATGATGTTCATTTTATCGCAGTCAATGACGGGATGGACAGCAACCAGGAAGATAACGAGTTTACCCCCCTCCGCAACATCATCAATGAATGGTACGCAAAGGACACCAGCAAGAAAATCCGTGCAGTGAAGCGTTCAAAGGGAATGGCCGGAGAACATATCGGCTCCCATCCTCCTTACGGTTACAGGAAAAATCCTGAAAACAAAAAGGAATGGATCGTAGATGAAGAAGCCGCCGAAGTGGTCCGTGAAATCTTCCGTCTGTGTGTCAGTGGTTATGGTCCTACCCAGATCGCAAATATGCTGACGGAAAGAGAAATCCTCTGCCCCACCTACTACGCATTGGAAAGAGGCGAGAAACCGCGTACCGTACTTCCTCCCCATAAATACGCATGGAACGGCCCGGTTGTCGCAATGATACTGGACCGGGTGGATTACCTGGGGCATACGGTAAACTTTAAGACGCACAACAAGTCTTACAAGTGCCATAAGAAAATCAAGCATACTCCCGATCAGTGGAAGGTCTTTGAAGATACCCATGAGGCCATCATTGACAAGGAAACGTTTGAGATCGTCCAGAAAATCCGGGCCGGGAAAAGACGGCCTACCAGGATGGGGGAAATGCCCATGTTCTCCGGTCTGCTCTACTGTGCAGACTGCGGGAGCAAACTGACCTTCCATCGGAAAGCTGATGAACCGGCAGAAAAACATCATTATGTCTGTGGAAATTACAGGAACAATACTTCCAACTGTACCATGCACTATATCCGTAACGTGGTAGTGGAGCGAATCGTCCTGGAAAACCTGAAAGAAGTCATCCGCTATGTTTCCAACTATGAGGATGAATTTGTGCGGATGGTGATGGATGCCGATGTGCGGCAGAAAAACCGTGAGCTGGCGCAGAAGAAAAAGAAGCTGATTGAGCTGCAGAAGCGTATCGGGGAACTGGATACCATTTTCCAGCGTATCTATGAGGACAACATCGTTGGCAAACTTTCTGACGAGCGGTTTATGAAAATGTCTAAAGGCTATGAGGAAGAACAGCGTACCTTACAGGCCGAGGCGGATACCATTCAGAATGAGCTTCAGCAGGAAGAAAAGAAAAGTGTTGACGTGAAGCGCTTTCTTGCCATCGTAAAGAAATACACAGAACTGACCGAGTTGACGCCTGAAATCCTCCGGGAGTTTGTTGACAAGATTATCGTCCATGCACCCGATAAGAGCAGCGGCAGACGGTTACAGGAAATTGAGATTATCTATAACCATATCGGGGAATTTGACCATTCAAAGGTCACTCTCTGGAAAGGAAATGCGGTATAGCATATCCAATGCCATACCGCATAATCCTAAATCTGAAAAACATCCTTACGAAAACCTTGTTAATACGCTGCTTTCCGGGCTTTTTCTATGCTGGAAATCACCTGATTCTGATGGTGAAATTTGAGCCTTGCCGCTCTTGGCATGATGGCGGTGATGCTGCCGCTCTTCTTTC
>ERZ1027044.1061-NODE-1061-length-11502-cov-9.899886_pt1 | contig 11502 bp, 10 predicted proteins | sample MGYA00519433_ERZ1027044 | MGnify/ENA primary metagenome ERZ1027044 (study PRJEB26926, sample SAMN06164589) | human gut metagenome | biome: ENVO:00009003; feature: ENVO:2100002; material: ENVO:00002003 | host: Homo sapiens | place: USA | collected 2012 ... | reverse complement strand
CTACACGAGCCTTATCGTCGGCAGCGTCAGATGTGTATAAGAGACAGGTTATACCTTTTTATTAAAGCATTACTTTCGCATATAATCATTATAAAACATATAGTGTATGAAGTTTACGAAAGAGCAATTTTCAGAAGCACTGAAAGTGAAACTCACCAACAACGGCAAGAAAAACTTAGCTATGAGTGAGAGAAGTTTCAACGGCAAAGTAGAAAGAATCTACAAGCGGTTGGAGAAAGCGAGTGATAAGGACGAGTTGGAACTGGATGATGTTGTTGCCGACTACTTGGATGACTTACAAGAGGACGATAACAACATACGAAATGACAACTCAAAATTTATAAAAGAGTGGGAAAAGAATCATCCGAACAAGGACGATAGAAGTGATAACAAGGATGACAAAGGAGACGAAAGCAAACTGGATAAGTTGCTCAAAGAACTCCAAGATTTGAAATCAGAGCGTGAGGAAGAGAAAAAGATAAAAGCTATCTCAGACAAACGCAATCAACTCAAATTAGCCTTAAAAGGGAAAGAAGTCAAGAACGAGGATTGGATTAACGACCAACTCGAATTGATTCACATTGATTCTGAAACAGATGTTGATGCTCTCACAGAAAGACTGGTCAAGAGCTACAATAAGTTTAATGCTAACACTCCACCTGACATCACTCCAGGAGGCACGGGAAGCGGTAAGGAAAAGACCGATGACTTTGCCGATGTGGTTGCTGTCGTAAAGAAGCAATCGCACAGAGAAGAAAAGTAATAATAATTTAAACCAAAAAGAAAATGTCAGATTTTTATCAGCAAATTCTATTGAACAGTGGCTACCTTCCCGGTAGAGCATTGGTTCAGGCTCGCGGAAGCATTGGTGGACACCGCTATGTATTCGTGAAGTTACAGATGAGCGGAAAGGACGCACTTGTATTTCCTACCAGTGGTGGAATTGTTAAAAACCCATTCAAAGGTAATGCAAGAGCTTTTGCCGGAACGCTCGCTGAATATATTCCCAGTAATGGTTCTAATGGAAGCGAAATACGTATCCTAAAATCGTATGCGGTTGCAAAAGCTACAACTGAATCTACAGACACAAATATTTACCTGAAAAGAGACGGATATTCTCTTATCCCATTCGTAGGAGATATCCTCATGGTAGCACCTTCTACATTGACAGGAAAAGGCACAGCGGTAACAATTACAGCCGTTGAAAAAGCGACTGACGGAACGGCTGGCGATGTTTGGAAAGTTACATTGAGCGCAACCCTCGGATCATTAACAACTTCATCTGTCCTTGTTGAAGCGAAAGAAACAGGCTCTGGTAAAGAAGCGATGGTTACTAATCCTAACTCATACCTTCCCTGCGACTTTGATTTTGTTTTTGACCCAGCTACATCCGAAGATGATTTCGATGGTGCAAGATACCTTATCACTCCTGCATTGGCATTAGGAGATGTATTCCTCTACGAAGACCGTATGCAACCTCTTTCGGCTGCATTAAAAGCTTTGAACAAGAGCAAGGTTAAGGGTTGGTTTAACATTTAAAATTGACGAGACTATGCCTAAATTTGATTTTAATAACAGCAGATATGCAAGATTTTTTTCTGACAAGACCAATCAACGTTTCTTGCAATCCTTTGTCAATACAGAAGGTCTGCTATACACTAATTATGGTTGGTACAAGACTCAAGGTGTAAAAGCTGGTGCTCCCACACCTACCGCCCCTAATGGCATCGCTACTTTTTCTGTGAAAGGACGTGACTTGAAAGCCGCTCCTTTGATGGATTTGCGTGCACCTCTTGGTGACAGTAATCAAATGGATAAGGACGGTCTGTACTGGTACACCGCATCCATTCCTGATTTTATCGCTCCCGGTTTCGTTGAAACAGCTATGGAACGTGAAGCAAAAGAACAACAGTTTGAGTTGTTTGGAAACGATGCCGATTTGGTAGCCGCTTGGGTACATACATTACAGTCCCAGCTTGATAGTGCGGACGCAACCATGAACTTCATGACTGCACAGTTAATGTCTAAAGGTAATATCGACTACCGCAATATCGCACGTGGTATTCAAATTCCGTTGCACAAAGCAGACATTCCGGATGAAAATTTCACTAAAGCAGGAACTAAGGTGTGGACTGACGCTGAATGCAAGATTCTGAGCCAAATGGCGGAAAAGGAGAAAAAATATCGTGAAAAATGGGGATATGAAGGTGCAATGGAATGGCAGGTTACACGCAAGATGTTTTACGAAGTAATGTTGCAAAATGCCGAAGTTAAGGAATTGATTGAAAGTTTCAAGAAAAATCCTTTAGCTTACATCGCAACAACCGCTACTGCGCCTACTACACGTGAGTTGTTCTTAGCAGCTTTCCGTGATTATCCCGGTGTATCTCCAATTGAAATTGTAGAAGAGCGTGAGCGTAATCTTACCAATACTGGAGACACATTCGTGCAAGGTTGGGATGATAAGATTGCAGTTCTCCGTCCTGCCGGATATGCTTGTGAGTTTGAATACACCAATAACTTAGACAAACAGATGTTTGACAAGTATGGTTCAAGCGTAATAACTAAAATTTTTGCTCAGGCTAATGATGGTCTCTGCACGATTGTGAATACAACGACAAACAACGGGCTGTATAAGGAATGGCATACGGATGTGATGATGTCGGCTTGTCCTGCACTGAAAACATTCCGCAATCACGTCATTGTAGACACAAGTCAGGCAGACGATTAATGTACAACACATTGCAACAGTAGCAGTTATGGAAAAATCATTTGACCCGATAGCATACCTCAATGGGCTTACGAGATTTGTCTTTGAAGATGATGCGCTTGAAAATATCGCATACGAAAACGGTTTGATGTTTATTTCAGACCGTTCTGAAATAGACGAATGCACTAAAGACCATTGCCTTATCGCACTATATGAGCTTGTCATTAACGGTCCGTGGTCTGTGGCTTCATCATCACTCCAGCATGGCAGTTATAGACAGGACGTAGGCAGTGAAACGGTAACGGCTCCCATAATCCAAAACTTGAAAGACCGTCTGAAAGCACTGTACAAAAAGTATGGTGAAGAAGAAGCGTTGGGAAGCATGGATTCGGGTAGTATGAGTTGGGTCAATGAAAATTCATTAGATGTATAGCTTATGCGTCTCAAAAGAAAAGCAATAGCAGAATATCCGTTTCATGGCATATTCTACACCGTGATAACGAAAAAGCCGGAGGACGGAGACCTTCTCGGTAACGGAGGATTGCTTGACGGTGATTTGCTAGGCGGTGAAGATACGGATGGTTCTCTCAATGCGAAAATAACTGAGAAAAACGAAGGGAATACGGAAACTTTGGAAGAAACCATCCTTCTTGAAACCGAATGCGATATACAGCAAGCCTCCAAGATGTTCAATGGCGGCACTATCATGGCAGACTATAACGTGTTTTTCCCATTAAAAAAAAGTAGCATTTCACCTGTAAAAATTGGAGATATGTTTAGATGTCCAAAGGAAAGTTACGGAATAGGCATTAACGGTCGTGTTATAGGAATGGAAATTAGTCAGCTTGGTGGCGTGAAAGTTAACATCAAAATGAGTGAAGTAGGTTAAGTATGGCAAAGACCAAGCAAAGTGCAATCACCCGTATTGTTGATTTACTCGCAAACGAGGGACAGAAGATAGTGGCCAAGGAACTGTCTAAAGTTTCCTATACCTACCGAAGCCTCAATTTGAGAGATAGTTACGGTTGGGGAGTATATGTTGACGGAAAGCTTGCCAGAAAGGGATATACTGCCAGTTCTCCCGGAATAAAGAAAAAATGGTATGGTGAGGAAATTACCGGTTATGAAGCAGTGGTTGAATACTTGGAATCCAAATATAAGCCACATCCGGGAATTGATTTGGTAGTTGTAGCCGCCATGCCTTACGGAGAAATACTACAAAATGCAGAAGGTAACGTGAAGAAGAAATATGAAGTGATAGCAGTGGCACGTAATGAAGTTAAGGCATTATCACGGAAATTCAAGAACGCGAAGTTCGGCATTATCAGTCACGGTAAACAAGACAATATATGAATGATTTATATAAAACTGGCAGCATGATAGAGAATTTTCTATCCATGTTACTTACAAAAGCAAAGATTTCATCAATAATCTCTTTTGATGAAACACCGCTGACAATAAGTAGTGACAGCACGGACATGATCGTTGTAGATGTTCTTAGCGTGAATGATTACGGAGGAGAGGCGAAATGTTCCGCCAACATATTCCTCTATGCGAAGTCCACGGACAGTTTGGGATCAAAGCCAGTAAAAAAACTGTTTGACATGGAAAAAACACTATTCTCGGCAATTGACCAATCCAACGACAAGCATTTCGTCATAACAAGCTGTGAACTGATAGGGAAAGAAAGTAAAAATTCCGGTAACTTCTATTGCAATGTGTACAATATCGGGATAACAATAAGATAAACAGATTATTAACAAGATAACACTTTTTAATTATGGCAGTAAACAATACTGGCGCAACAGCCAAAAAATTTATCAAACCTTCTTACATCGTGGCAACTCTGTTCACTGGTACTGAAGAAAACGACGTGCCAAAGGGTGACTCTTACATTCTTGAAGATGTAGTTGAAGACACCACTTCAATCGCTCAAGACGATAATGATGTAAACGACATCGAGTGTGAAACTTCCGACAGTCCTATTCTTTCCATCGTGAAACTCGGCAAATACCAATTTACAGCTGAGGTCGCAGATACACAAAAAGATCTGCTAATCGCTCTCATGGGATTTACGGCTGGAACTACTGTCTCTACCAAATACTTTGCTCCTGCTCAATACAAGAAATTGTATGCAAAGATTGACGTAGTGTTTGAGGAAGGGGAAACGATGACAGCATTTGTGGTCCCAAAATTACAACTTAATTCCAAGCTAATGCTTGAATCATTAAACTCCAATATTGGACGTATCAGTCTTGCAGGAACAGCGTATGATGCAAATGTCGCCGATGGAGCAAAGACTATCAGAACTCCGTTTTATGTGGATTCCGCTTATACCCTACCATCGGCAGGATAACCCATAATAGATAAGAAGATTGTTTTACAGGGCGGTAGGCTGGATATGCCGCCGCCCTTCATGCTTATAATCATGGCAGTATATAGAGCAAAGAAAAAAGATACACAACCAAAGAAAGACGCTGTAACAGCTCATACTCCTGTATCCAATGAATCAATGGAGCGTTTGGCAAGGATAATGAACGACAGCCCAAGTATTATGAAACTCCACGGTACGGAGTGGTGTATTAAAGGATTAAAGCCCGGTGTTCAATGGCTCATAGCCGAACAAGCGTGCCGGATCGTCAAAGGAGAGAAACTGAGCATGGGAGATGTTATCAAGGAGTTTGCAGTAAATCTACCAGCAGTGGCACATGTAATAACGCTTGCACTTCTCAATGACAAGGACAGGATATTCTCTGATTATGAGAAAAAAGAACTTTCAGATGACTACCACAAAGTCTATGACCTTCTAATGTGGGGGGAATACGACATAAAGGATTGGGCTTTATTGCTCGGTGAAATCCTTAACCTCATAAGCACGGATTTTTTTTTCGAGAGTATCAATGTGATTCAGACCGTGAGGGAGATGACACTGGCAAGGAAGATGAAGAAAACGGAACAAAGCTGATAATATCCCGTACCGAATGGGGGCAGATGATTGATTTTCTGCGCTCCAACACTTGGTGCTCTCGTGAAGAATATTTATGGGAAATGACGGTCGGGCAAGTCCGGTTAAGCTCGTTTGATTTTTCCCATGTAGAATACGGAAATAAGGATAAGAAAAAGAAGAAGGTCAACAAGATAAGTTCGGTTGACGATTTGAAGAATTTGAATGATTTGGGTATGCCCATAATTAATAAAAAAGGATAACGATATGCCAGATAATGAAGCAGGAGCATTCCTCAACATAACACCCGATGTATTAAAGAAGTTGGACAGTTTCGATGAGAAGCTGGAGAAGATAGAGAAACATGCACATACGGCTGCGGATGCGTTGAAAAACGGGTTTGGCAGTGTGGTAGTAGATACTTCCAAATTGGAGAGCGCAATCGCTTCGTTAGCCAGCAAGATAAGTGCGCTGAATACAGCAGGAAGAGTATTTGACAATATAGGAGATTCTGTTCAACAATCAAGCGTGAGAGTTGAAGGTATGTCTTCATCTATCAGCAGCATGGCGCAAACACTCAACCAACTTAAATTCTCTAATTTCTCTATTGAAACATTTTCACCTGAGAATGTTGCTAAAATGCGTGAAACCGTCAGTCAAATAAAGTCTCAACTAAAAAATAACACCTCTCTTTCTGATAGCGACAAGTCTGCTCTCTCTAAAGAAAAGGCTATGTACGAAGAAAAGCTAAAAGAGTATCAGTCATTCATCAATATAAAAAACAAGATAGCAGCTAATGCAAATGCGGAAGAGTTGAGACAACAGCAAGCCACTTATAGGAAAATGACAAATGTCATGGAATCCTATATGAAAAAGGTTGAAGAACAAAAACAGCGTTACGAAAGCGCAATGAAGAGTATGGCTGATTATGCGGCACAATCTCCAGCACAACGCGTTTCTTTAATAAATAACACGCTCAATTTTTCTGCAAACGCAAAAACACTTCAAGAGGATGTTGCGGCAATCAAGTTGCTAAAAGAGACAAGGTTACAACTTGATAAAACTGACAAGAACTATCAAGCTACATTAAATCAAATAAATTCTGCCATCGCCAAACACAACCAAGCTTTGACAGAAGCAGGAGTTAAATCACAGCAGCTTGCTACACGCCACCGCAACCTAATGGATACGGCTGGGCAATTAAGCCGTCAGCTTGCCTTGGTGTTCTCCGTATCACAGATTGAAGGGTATATCAGTAAGTTGGCAAATGTACGTGGAGAATTTGAATTACAGCAGCGTTCCTTGGAAGCCATTTTACAGAATAAAGCGCAAGCAGACCAGATATTCAACAAGACCGTCCAACTTGCTGTAAAATCGCCATTCCAAATTAAGGAACTGGTTACATTCACAAAACAGCTTGCAGCATACCGTATTGAATCGGATAAGTTATATGACACGACAAAACGGCTTGCCGATGTATCTGCTGGTTTAGGTGTTGATATGGGCAGACTTATCCTTGCTTATGGGCAGGTCAAAGCGGCAGCGTACTTGCGTGGTACGGAAGTAAGACAGTTCACAGAAGCTGGTATCAACTTGTATGGAGAGTTGCAACGCTATTTTGAAGAGGTCAAAGGTGAGGCGTACACCACCGCCCAGATTGTGGATATGATTTCCAAGCGTAAGGTCACGTTTGAGGACATTGAAAACATATTCAAGCGATTAACTGATAGTGGAGGCTTATTCTACAATATGCAGGAAATTCAAGCCGAAACTTTACAAGGTAAAATTTCCAACTTGAAGGATAGTATTGATGTGATGCTTAACTCTATCGGTAAGGCTAACGAAGATACACTGAAAGGCTCTATTGATGCAGTAAAGGTACTTATTGATAATTGGGAAACGGTTGTTAATGTTGCTAAGGCACTTGCACCGATATTTGCGTCTATGGCTATCACTTCGTGGGCTAAAAGAGTAACAGGGGCTTCATCTGCTATGGGGATATTTGCAAGGTCAATTGTTAATACAGGGAATGCGGTAAAAGCATTTGGAGCAACTTTTGCAGTATCATGGCCATTCATGGCGATTACAGCAGCAATAGGGGTTGTCACTGAACTTATATCCACCGTAAGGGAATACAACAAGGCTATTGCAGAAAGCACAAACAAGTATTTTGAAGCGAAGATAAGAATATCTGCAATTCAAGACGAATCAAAATCCGACATAAAGAAAGCCCTTGACAAACTCGTTCAAGAAATGAATAACGAAGGGTTTGAAATAAAAATCAAGACAGGAATATCGGAGGAAGAAGCTAAGGATGAATTTGACAGATACCTTAAAGATTACGAAGATTTCCTGAATAAGCAGCGTATTATAGAGGCTAAATATGCAAAGAATAAGTCAACAATTTTAGCTGATGATATAGAAGAGGATAGCAAGGATTACGCTTCATCTTATGGTGAGTTTATCATTCAAGGAGAAGAATTGAAAACGGTAATGATGCAACTCGCTATCGAAGAAAACAACCTTGCAACCGAACACAAGAAAACACTTGAACAACTCGCAAAAGGACCCAAAGAAGGTGAAGATGTACTTTCGTACACAAAGCGAATGAAAGATGAAATTGCGAAGATGTGGCCAGCATTGAACCAAGCATTCAATAGTATGCGTACTGGCAATGGAGCATATACAAAGGAAGCTATGGAAGCACGTGCAAGCCTGACAGAATTATTCAAGCTATCAAAAGAATACATAGGAGATGAAAAGGAAATGGTGACTGAATTGGAATCTGTATATGGTTCTGTTGATAAATACAAGGCAAAAGCGGAAAAGGAAAAGCTAAGAATAATTATAGACAAGTCTGAATTAGATGCGGTAACTAAAGAGCTTGCATATAGGCACTATAAGCTCAATATAGAAATAGATAAGGAAGAAGTAAAAAAGGAAGCACTTACATTAAAAGACCAACTTCAAGCCGAGTTTGACAGAAACAAGATAACACTTTCTGTTGATGTTTTGACAAGCGGTAAAGGCGTTATAGATTATTGGGAGAAAGGTCAAGAGCAGATGCAGAAGACTGCAAATGCGCTAAAGAAACAACTTGAATATGTAAAATCTCATCCTGACCAATATTATTTAGGTGGAGAACTTCAAAAGATGGGATTTGACCTAAGCGGAATCAAAACTAAGAGAGGAAAACAAGCTGACGAGAACACTTATATTGATTCTAAAAGAGTTGAAGCAGAAATACAAAAGAGGCTTGAAGCACTTGCTAAATCAGGTGTAACCCCCAAAGCAGGCGGCTCAAAAGCCGAGCGTGACATTTGGGCAGAACGTATCTCCGTCCTAAAAGAAATGCAGTCAAGATATGAAAAGCTGAATCAGCTTATGGGAGAGAACCGTGCCATAGAGGAAACACGTTCGGCTTTCAAAGGTGCTTTGGACTTTACACAAATGGGAGAAGTTATCAAAGCGGAAGATATTATTCCGACCAAGCAAGGAATGATTGATGCGCTTGAAAAGTTACTCAAACAGATTCCTAATGACGTAAAGAATGCCGCAAAAAGAACTGGGCTTGAAAAGGAAATTGCAGAACTTAAAATCGGTATTCAACAGGACTACCTGAAAGAACAGCTTGAAAAGACCAAGAAGAACATTGAAGATATGTTCAACGGATTGGATTTGTATAACAAAATGAAGAAAGAAGGCTTTTCTGATGAGATGATTAAATCATTATTTGGTGACTTAACTACTACAGAAAGCGAGATACAAGCAGAAATAGAAAAACTGGCTGGCAAAGAAGGGGAATTGTGGGAAAAAGCATACGATGATCTGAATAAGAAACTGAAATCTAAGCAAGATGAAATGTTCAAAAACCGTATAGAGCAATACGCGCAATTCATTAATGACTTCAACAACCAGATAGAGAACAAGCAGGAGGAATTTGCCGATTATATGAAAATTGCACGTGACATGCTGAATAAAACAGGTGATGTTAAAGCATTCACAGACCAAGTAGGAAATATTATAGCCAAATACAATCAAGATATTGCTAAAATTGAAACAGAAAAATTCAAGAAGAGTGGAACATATATCGAGATGATGGGCGAATTATCCATAAAGTCAGCAGACGAATTACAAGCTCTGATAGAGAGTCTGGAAGATTTTATTGCAAAATCCGCAAGCAACATCCCAGCAGATACATTAAAAATATACATAAACAGACTTAACGAAGCAAACGAGCAACTTGACAAGGTAAAAAATCCTTTCGGTAAATCCTTCATAAAAGGAATTAAGGAAATAACTGAACTTCAAAATAAATATAATGCAGAAAAGAGTTATCAAAATGAACTTTTACAAAAGCAGGTAGAGCTGGAAAATGAATTGAGGGATATCGAATCAAAACGTGATATTGCAAAAGCAAATGGAGATGATACTACTAATTTTGAAAATCAAATAGTAGATATTCAGGACCTGATTAAGGACAATGATAATTCCATTGCAAATTCATCCGCCAAACTGCAAGGTATGTCAACTCAAATGGGTAAAATGACACAGGGGGCTGGTGCCGTAATAGGAATTATTGATAAGATCGTAAAAGGTATTGACGATTCTATCCAGGCGACAGCAGACTTGTTTAATGAAATAAAGGATATAGCAAGCAGCTATGGAGTTGATACAGAATCTGGAGGATGGCAAGATCTAAGTATCGCTATGAGTTCACTCAGTGAAATGAGTACAAATGTATCAAACTCATGGAACAGCTTTAAAAGTGGAGATTTTGCAGGAGCAGCCGTTAGTGCAATTAAATCTGTAGGAAGTGTAATAAAAGGTATAAATGCGATACATGATGCTAAATATGAACGAAAGATAAAACGGCAGCAGAAAAATATAGAGAGTTTGCAAGATGCTTATGAAATTTTGAAAGAAAAGATAGATAAAGCGTGGGACATAACATCCTTGAACAATGCCACAAAGCAGACGACACAGAATATAGACCAGCAGATACGTTCCTATCAAGAAATGATAAATGCCGAACAGAAGAAGAAAGATACAGACGATGAACGTATTAAAGAATGGAATGAAGCAATTAAAGAATTGCAAAAGACCAAGGAAGAGATAATAAAACAAGAACAAATGGATTTAGGCGGTATTGGCGGAGAATCAGAGTATAGGGATGCGGCTGAATCTTTTGTACAGGCATGGATGGACGCTTTTAATGAAACGGAAGACGGGCTAAAGGCTCTTAATGAAAACTTTAACGATTTCATTGAGAACCTCATTGTCAAACAAGCCACAATGAGATTAGCACAAGCTAGATTGAAAAATTTGTTTGATATGATAGACAAGTCTGTTACGGAGGATAGCGATGGGGGAATCAGCATAACTCAAAAGGAATTAGCGGATATCTATGCAGAAGCTACCACTTCGATGAAAGGGCTAAATGAGGATTTGCTTTCTTTTGTAGAAACTTTGGGATACAAGCCAAGTAAAAAAGCAAATCTATCCGCTCTCACCCAAAGCATACAAGGTATAACAGAGACTACTGCCGAGGCGCTTGAGGCATTACTAAACTCTATCAGGTTCTTTGTAAGCCAGCAAACTACTGACATAACAGCTATCAGAAATCTGTTAGACGCTCGATATAGTTTAGAATCACAAGCTGAAACAAACCCCATGCTAATTGAATTGAAAGCGCAGACGGGATATTTGGAGATTATTTCAGATAGAATAGACCGTGTATTCGCACCAAATTCAAATTCAAGGGGAGCAGGACTAAGAGTATTCATAAGTGACTAATGCGAATCAGCAGTTGGCTTTCTGATTCAAAAATTAAAAATTAACAAATGTA
>ERZ1027044.1042-NODE-1042-length-11640-cov-7.675874_pt1 | contig 11640 bp, 9 predicted proteins | sample MGYA00519433_ERZ1027044 | MGnify/ENA primary metagenome ERZ1027044 (study PRJEB26926, sample SAMN06164589) | human gut metagenome | biome: ENVO:00009003; feature: ENVO:2100002; material: ENVO:00002003 | host: Homo sapiens | place: USA | collected 2012 ... | reverse complement strand
CGAGATAGGAGTCCGTCTCGTGGGCTCGGAGATGTGTATAAGAGACAGCCCATGAACATACCCATGAAGATGGTATGACTCATACTCATGAGCATACTCATGGCGAAGGTCATGATCATGGACATTCTCATGCAGATCATGCCTGTGATACTGCTCATTGCGGATCCTGCAGTGAAGGTGACTGTAAGAATGAGACACTGGCTCTTCTGACATATATGCTTCAGCACAATGAGCATCATGCTCAGGAACTGGATCAGATGGCTGATAACCTTGCTAAGATGGGAATGGATGCAGCATGTAAGACTATTAAGGAAGCTGTTGCAGATTTTCAGAAAGGCAATATGAGACTTGGACTTGCCTTAACACTTGTTAAAGAAGAGATGAAATAGGAGGCGACATCACATGTGTCTGGCAACTGTATATAAAGAAAGTGACGATTCTGTTATTTTTAAAAATGTTTCCCGTATAGATGTGGATGGGAATAAATTGATTCTCCGTGATATTATGGGAGATGAGAGAGTGGTCGAGGGAACTATTTTAATGGTTGACCTTGCCAACAGTATTGTGAAACTGAAATGTGACTGATATTAAGATAGGGACAAAACACCTTTTGACCTTAACATCATTTTTTATTTATAGAAAGAATACTAAGACAGATTTAGGAGGCACCTGGTTTTATGGCACACGTAATTGCTGTCGCAGGAAAAGGCGGCGTGGGAAAAACAACATTATGCGGAATGCTGATCCAGTACTTGTGTGAAAAGGGTAAAGGGCCGATTCTTGCAGTAGATGCTGATGCAAACTCAAACCTCAATGAGGTTCTTGGCGTAAAGGTAGAGACAACTCTTGGCGATGTGCGTGAAGAAATTGCACGTGCAGAGCTTGCAAAAGAGAATCCAATTCCTACCGGAATGTCTAAGGCTGATTACGCGGAAATGCGTTTTGAAGATGCGCTTGTAGAAGATGATGATTTTGATCTTCTTGTCATGGGCAGAACTCAGGGAAAAGGCTGTTACTGTTATGTTAATGGCCTTCTTCAGACTCAGCTTGCAAAATACCAGAATAATTATCCGTATATTGTTGTAGATAATGAAGCCGGAATGGAACATATCAGCAGAGGTGTTCTTCCGAGCATGCAGACTGCCATTCTGGTCAGCGACTGCTCCAGAAGAGGCGTACAGGCAGTAGGCAGGATTGCAGAACTCATTAAAGAATGTGATATGCATCCTGATACAGTCGGTCTGATCATTAACCGAGCTCCGAAAGGAGAATTGAATAAGGGAATTCAGGAAGAGATTGCAAATCAGGGACTGACACTTCTTGGTGTTGTTCCACAGGATGAAACAGTTTATGAATATGACTGTGAGGGACGTCCTACAAGCACACTTCCGGAAGACAACCCTGTCAAGACTGCACTTCGTGCAATCGTTGATAATTTAAAATTATAAGATACACCCCTTGTCGGATGAGAATCCGATGAGGGATGTTTGTGCGCATAGGAAATCTATATATGCAGAGATAAATACAAGTTTACATCTTTATTTTTTAAGTTAAATAACCCATGGGAGGGGATGGGTTATCACAGTTATCTTTAACGGAGCCAATTCTTCAGATATAGATAACCGGGATTTCCTGCCTGTGGGATTATTAATAAAATAAAAATGTGTATCTTAAAGGAATACACAAACCAGAATTAAAGGAGGTCTATAATGAGTGAATTCAAATTAACTACAGTGGAAGAGTTTGAAGAGGCTACTGCCAGACTTTTGGAGACAGGTGCAAAGGTTGGAGCTGACGCATGGCAGTTCCGTGTAAAAAACCAGACTCCACATTGTAAATTCGGTGAGCAGGGTGTCTGCTGTCGTATCTGTGCTATGGGACCATGTCGTATTACCCCTAAAGCACCAAGAGGTATCTGTGGATGTGACGTCCATGGTATCGTAGGAAGAAACTTCCTGAAATTTACAGCAGGTGGTGCAGCTACTCACTCTGATCACGGTCGTGAAATCTGCCACACATTATATTGTGCAAAAGACGGCGGAAATTATCAGGTAAAAGATCCTGAGAAACTGATCCGTATCGCAAAAGAATGGGGCGTAGAGACAGAAGGAAAAGATATCTATGATCTGGCTCATGAAATGGCTGAGACAGGATTGATGGAATATGGTAAACCATTTGGATATCAGAGATTCCTTGACAGAATGCCTGCAGGACAGAAAGAGAAACTGATTGAAAATGAAATTGCACCACGTGCGATCGACCGTGAGGTTTCCACTTCTTTACATATGGCTCATATGGGATGTTCTTCTCTTCCGGAAGCTCTTGTAAAACAGTCTATCCGCTGCGGTCTTGCCGATGGATGGGGCGGTTCCATGATGGGAACAGAGTTCTCTGACGTATTATTCGGAACTCCGAAGCCAATTGACACTGAAGCTAACCTTGGTGTAATGGTTGAAGAGAATGTAAACATCGTTGTACACGGACATGATCCGAGTCTTTCCGAGATGATCTGTGAATATGCAGACAGCAAAGAAATGATCGATTATGCAAAATCTGTAGGAGCAAAAGGAATCACTGTTTCCGGTGTATGCTGTACTTCAAACGAAGTAGCTATGCGTCGCGGTGTTCCGATGGCCGGTAACTTCCTGCAGCAGGAGAATGTAGTACTGACAGGTGCCTGCGAAGCGATCGTAGTAGATGTTCAGTGTATCTTCCCTGCATTAGGACCTTTAAGCAAATGCTTCCATACTAAATTTATCACAACTTCTCCGATCGCTCAGATGCCTGATGCTGAATTTATCAGATTCAATGCTGAGACAGCAGGAGAGAATGCAAAAGCAATCGTCAAGATGGCTATTGACAACTTCAAGAACAGAAAACCTGAACTTGTACATATCCCACAGCTGAAACAGAAAGCTACAGTTGGTTATTCCGTAGAAGCAATCGTTAAGGTTCTTGACGGTGTTACAAACTCTCAGGTTGATGAGACAGGAACAACAAAACCATTACTTGAGTGCATCACTTCCGGTGTTATCCGTGGTGCTGTTGCTATGGTTGGATGTAACAATCCTAAGATCCGTCCTGACTATGCACATATTGAACTGATGAAGAAATGTATCGCCAATGATATCGTTGTCATTGCTTCCGGATGTTCTGCACAGGCAGCTGCAAAAGCAGGTCTTATGGACAAATCTGCAAAAGATCTCTGCGGTGCAGGTCTGAAACGTGTCTGTGAACTGGCTGATATCCCACCGGTACTCCACATGGGATCATGCGTAGATATTTCCCGTATGATGATCCTTGCTGCTGAACTTGCAAAAGATGCAGGTCTTCAGATCAATCAGCTTCCTGTAGTTGGATGTGCTCCTGAGTGGATGTCTGAAAAAGCTGTATCCATCGGTAACTATGTAGTAGGTACCGGTATTGATACATTCCTTGGTGTTGATCCATATGTTTCCGGTTCTTCAGAAATGGGAGAGCTTCTTACAGAGGGAACAAGAAAATGGACAGGAGCTGCTTATACAGTAGAAACAGATATTGAGAAATTAGTTGATCTGATGATCGAAAGAATCGAAGAGAAGAGAACAGCATTAGGAATCTAATCTGCTGTGATCCTAAAAATGTAATAAAAGGTGGATGACGTAAAATGAAAATAGCAGTTACAGGAAAAGGCGGCGTAGGCAAAACTACTTTTGCAGCAACGCTGGCCAGGTTGTATGCAGCAGAGGGAAGACCGGTACTTGCAGCAGATGTGGATCCGGATGCGAATCTTGGTCTTGCATTAGGCTTTGATGAAGAAACACTGGATTCTATTGTACCAATTTCCAAAATGCGTAAGCTTGTGGAAGAACGTACAGGTGCGACTGCGGGAAATCAGTTCTATCATCTGAATCCGAAAGTAGACGATATCCCGGAGAAATATGGTAAGGTCTGTAATGGCGTGCGTCTCCTTGTCCTGGGAACTGTCGAGACAGGCGGTGGCGGATGTGTATGTCCGGAGCATGTAATGCTGAAACGTATTATTAATAATCTGGTACTGAGAAGAGAAGATGTGGTAATTCTTGATATGGAAGCCGGCCTGGAACATCTCGGCAGAGGAACCACAGAAGGAGTGGACGCATTTATCGTAGTGATCGAACCGGGTGCAAGAAGTGTTCAGACATACAAGAATGTAAAACGTCTGGCAAAGGATCTGGGAGTAGCTCAGGTAAAGGTTGTTGCAAACAAAGTACGCAACGAGGATGACGAAAACTTTATCAGAGAACGGATTCCACAGGAAGATCTTTTAGGAATGATCCATTACAACACAGAAGTAATTGATGCGGACAGACAGGGAAAATCCCCTTATGACTTCAGCAAAACAGTTACTGATGAGATCATTAAGATAAAAGAAAAGATAGATCGTCAATAATCTCATATATTTAGGAGGTAAACAAAGTGACTTTATTTGAAAGTGTTTTTGCGGGAAATGACGCGGTTTATGGACTTACAGAGGGTGCCATCAACCAGGCAATTGAAAAATACGGCGCTGACAAAGCAGTCAGCTTCCCTGATACAGCATATTCTTTACCATGCTACTATGCAGTAACAGGAACAAAGGTTGGAACTCTTGCAGAGTTAAAAGATGCTCTTGCAGTAGTAAAAACTCTTATGACAAGAGAGAAAAGAACAAATGACGTATTTATGTCAGGTGTTGCTACAGCTCTCTGCGCAGAATTTATCGAAGTTCTGAAATATATTGACGGAGCAGTTCCTTATGAAGCTCCTTGCTACGGACATCTTGCAGATGCAGTGATCCGTGAACTTGGTGTACCGCTTGTAACAGGCGATATCCCAGGTGTAGCAGTTATCCTTGGAAAAGCTCCTTCCGCTCAGGAAGCAGCAGACCTTGTTAAATCCTATCAGTCTCAGGGTATCCTGATCACTCTGGTTGGTGACGTTATTGACCAGTTAGAGGAAGTTGGATACAAGACAGGTGCTAACGTACGTGTTATCCCGCTTGGAAAAGACGTTACAGCAGTTATCCATGTAGTATCTGTAGCACTTCGTGCAGCTCTTATCTTCGGTAACGTAAAACCAGGTGATGCTGCAACTCTGATGGATTACACAATGAAACGTGTACCTGCATTTGTTAATGCATTTGCACCGTTAAATGATGTGATCGTAGCTTGTGGTGCAGGCGCTATCGCTCTTGGATTCCCGGTTATCACAAACCAGGAAGATGTTGCAAGAGTACCGAAGAGCCTGATCTGCCAGAAAGACATCTCCAAATGGAATGCAACTTCTCTGGAAGCACGTGACATCAAGATTAAAATTACAAACATCGATATCCCGGTTGCTTTCGCATCTGCATTCGAAGGTGAGATTATCCGTCGTAAAGACATGCAGGTTGAATTCGATGGTTCCCGTGTAGACTGTGCAGAGCTTGTACATACATGTGATGCAAGTGAAGTAGAAGACCATAAGATTACAGTTGTTGGTCCGGAAGTAGACGACATGGAACTTGGCAGCAAGAACAGCATTGCATATGTTGTTAAAGTTGCAGGTAAAAACATGCAGCCTGACTTTGAACCTGTTATCGAGCGTAAGTTCCATAACTACATCAACTGTATCGAAGGTGTATACCATACAGGACAGAGAGATATGCAGAGAATCCGTATCAGCAAAGATGCATTTGCTGCAGGCTTCAAAATCAAACATATCGGTGAAGTTCTCTATACACAGGTTAAGAATGAATTTGACGCAGTTGTTGATAAATGTGAAGTTACTATTTATACAGATCCTGCTGAGTGTACAAGAATCCGTCATGAAGTTGCTATCCCGATCTTCGAGAAACGTGATGACCGTCTGAATACTCTGACAGACGAATCTGTAGATGTATATTACAGCTGTATCCTCTGCCAGGCATTCTCCCCGTCTCACGTATGTGTTGTTACACCTGAGAGACTTGGACTTTGCGGTGCCGTTTCATGGCTGGATGCAAAAGCTACCAACGAGCTGGATCCAAACGGACCTTGCCAGGTAATTACAAAAGAAAGACCTATTGATGAGAACCTTGGTTCTTATGAAGATGTAGATGAAGCTGTTAAGAAATTATCCCAGGGTGCATTAGAGCACGTTACACTGTACTCTATCATGCAGGATCCTATGACATCATGCGGATGCTTCGAGTGTATCTGCGGTATCGAGCCATTCTCCAATGGTGTTGTTATCGCTAACCGTGAGTATGCAGGCATGACACCTCTTGGAATGACATTCTCAGAAATGGCATCCATGACAGGTGGTGGTGTTCAGACACCTGGTTTCATGGGACATGGTAAACATTTCATCAGCTCCAAGAAGTTCATGAAGGCAGAAGGCGGTATTGAACGTATCGTATGGATGCCAAAAGAACTGAAAGAGTTTGTTGCTGAGCGTCTTAACAACACAGCAAAAGAACTCTACGGAATTGAAAACTTTACAGATATGATCGGTGATGAAACAATCGCTACTGATCCGGAAACACTGGTTGGATTCCTTACAGAAAAAGGCCATCCGGCATTAGCCCTTGATCCGATGATGTAAAGATGGTGGTTTTCCCGGAGGTATTATGTGAGTCATGCGGAGGCTTTTAATAAGCCTCCGGGTTTAAACGCTCAAAAGCGTATAGATAAAAACCATAGTATATTATATTTCAAGGACATACAGAATGTGATCGTGTGAAAGTACAATCGTTCTGTTTCGTAAGGACGGAATGTGGCTGCCGTAATGATTTGCTGATAAAAATATATGCGGAGTGTATGAAGAATCAGCAAAGTTCAGATATGGCAATTTGCCGAATTTTTTTCACTTTGTTATGGAAAATAAAGGAAAGCTGTGAAATTGTTGTTTTTTTAACAAAATATGACAGACTGTACTTGTCAACGGGCTGGATAATGTTGTATACTACACATGACATAGTGTGTAAGTCTGCGAAAAGATACATACACATAGTAATTTTTTTAAGGAGGCCAAAAAAATGCCGTTTAATCAGAAACTTCAGAAATTCAATGCAAAGATTAATACAGTCACCATTGGCAGCGGAGATAAGACTGTAACAATCGGCGGAGACTCTACTTATCCATTTTATTCTTTTGATGCACCATCAGAAAACGCACCTAAGATCGGTGTTGAAATCTCTGATATGGGTCTTGAGAATGTTGTATCCGAAGGTATCAAAGCATACTACGACGGAGCTTCCACAATCGGAGAAATGGCTAAAAAAGCAGCAGCTATGGAAGGTGCTGATTTTGTAGCGCTTATCCTTGAAGGCGGAGATCCGAACGGTGTAAACAAATCTGTTGATGAACTTATTGCAGTTGTAAAAGACGTTGCAGATTCCATTGATGCACCATTAGTAGTAGAAGGATGCAAGAACGTAGAAAAAGACGCTGAACTTCTTCCGAAAGTAGCTGAAGCTCTTCAGGGAAGAAATGTATTGATCCTTTCTGAAAAAGAAGAAAACTACAAAGCAATCGGTGCTGCAGCAGGACTTGCTTACGATCAGATCGTAGGTGCAGAATCTGCCGTAGATATCAACCTTGCTAAACAGCTTAACGTTGTAACTACTCAGTTAGGCGTTAACGCACAGAAGATCGTTATGAATATCGGCAGTGCTGCTGCCGGATATGGATATGAGTACGTTGTATCTACAATGGATCGTATCAAAGGTGCAGCTTTATCTCAGAATGATAACATGCTGCAGATGCCTATCATTACACCGGTATCCGCTGAGACATGGGGCGTAAAGGAAGCTACAGCTTCTGAAGCTGACATGCCTGAATGGGGACCGGAAGAAGAGCGTGGAATCGATATGGAAGTTATGACAGCTGCTGCTGACCTTGCAGCCGGATCTGATGCAGTCATCTTAAGACATCCGGAAGCTGTTGCAACTATTTCCAGAATGATCAAAGCACTTGCGTAATTGAATAGGAGGAACAAATAAAATGGCACTGAATGGTATTCAGATTTTTAAATTAACACCAAAGAAAAACTGTAAGGAATGCGGATGCCCAACATGTATGGCTTTCTCTATGAAAGTTGCTCAGGGCGCTATGAAAATCGAACAATGTCCGCATATGTCTGATGAAGCTTTAGCATCTCTTTCCGAGGCAACTGCTCCGCCAATGAAGACAATCAAAATTGGTACTGGTGCAGAAGAGCACACTCTGGGTGGAGAAACAGTATTATTCAGACATGAAAAAACATTTGTAAGCAAGCCAAGATATGCAGTAGCTCTGTGCACATGTATGGATGATGCTACAGTAGAGGCGAAACTTGCAGAAATCCCGAAGGTAGATTATGACCGTATCGGTGAAAGAATGTATGCTGAACTTGTATATGTAAACTGTGGCGAAGGTGCAGATGCAGCTAAATATACTGCACTTGTAGAAAAAGCTGCAGGTCTTGGCAGAACTTTAGTTCTTGAATGTAAAGATCCTGAAATCGCAAAAGCAGCTCTTGCAGTATGCAAAGACAGCAAACCGGTCTTAAACGGTGCAGATGCTTCCAACTATGAAGCAATGAACGCAGTTGCTACAGAAGCAGGTGTTGTTCTCGGTGTATCCGGTAAAGACTTAAATGAATTATATGATACAACAGCAGCTCTTGAAAAACTCGGAAACAAGAACCTTGTTCTTGATACAACAGGCGCTGACATCAAAGAAACCTTTGCAAACACTGTACAGGTTCGTCGTGCAGCTCTGAAAGATCAGGACAGAACATTTGGTTATCCATCTATCGTAAACCTTGTTAAGATCGCAAAAGGTGACCTTCACTTACAGGCAGCTTTAGCATCTATGTTTACAATGAAATATGGTTCCATCATCGTTATGGAGCAGATGACATATGCAGAAGCTCTTCCATTATATGGTCTGCGTCAGAACGTTTTCACTGATCCGCAGAAACCAATGAAAGTTGAGCCAGGCATCTATCCATTAAATGGTGCTGATGAGAATGCAGTAGTAGTTACTACTGTAGACTTCGCTCTTACATATTTCGTAGTATCCGGCGAGCTGGAGCGTTCCGGTGTTCCGCTTAACCTGGTAATCAATGATGCAGGCGGACTTTCCGTACTTACATCCTGGGCAGCAGGTAAATTCTCCGGAAACAGCATCTCCGAGTATATCAAAGAGAATGTTGAGCCGAAGGTTAAATGCAGAAGACTGGTTATTCCTGGTAAAGTAGCAGTTCTTAAGGGCGATCTTGAGGCTAAGCTTCCTGGATGGGAGATCATCGTAGGACCAAGAGAAGCAGTACAGCTTGTGAAATTCTTAAAAGACCTTGATGCATAAACTTAAGGTTTAAGAAATCAGCTGTCCGGCAATATCGCCGGCAGTTATAAACGGCTGTGCAGGTTTGCTGCATAGCCATATCCTACTAATATGTAAAGGAGAACACGAGTATGGCAAAATTTGTAACAATTGGGGAGAGACTTTCAACAACAGCACCGGCAGTAAATAAAGCATTTACTGAGAGAGATCCTGAGCCGATCATCAAAAGAGCAAAACAGCAGCTTGACGCTGGTGCTACTTACCTTGATGTAAACATCGGACCTGCTGAGAACGATGGAGAAGATCTGATGAAATGGGCAGTACAGCTCCTTCAGTCAGAGTTTGACAATGTTCCGCTTGCACTGGATACAACAAACAAGAAAGCTATTGAAGCTGGTATCTCTGTATATAACAGAGCAAAAGGAAAACCGATCGTTAACTCTGCTGATGCTGGTGACAGAATCACAAACATCGACCTTGCAGCAGCAAACGATGCCATCTGTATCGCACTTTGCTCTTCCGGTATGGTAGCAGCAGACAATGATGAACGTATGATGCACTGCCAGAACATGCTTGAAAGAGGTATGTCTCTTGGTATGGAAGCTGAAGATCTGTGGTTTGACCCGTTATTCCTGGTTGTAAAAGGAATGCAGGACAAACAGATGGAAGTTCTTGAAGCAATCAAAATGTTCTCTGATATGGGACTGAACTCCACAGGTGGTCTTTCCAATAACAGTAACGGTATGCCGAAACATATCCGTCCGATCATGGACTCTGCTCTTGTAGCAATGGCTATGATGAACGGTCTTACATCTGCAATCGTTAATCCTAACGACCTTCGTCTGATGGAAACTATTAAATCCTGTGATGTATTCAAAGGCAATACACTGTATGCAGATTCCTACCTGGAAATCTAATCAGTATAGCTGAGAAATCTAATAAAATATTCGACCGACATAAATGAATACATAATTATGGGGGCTGAAGGCTTCGGTCTTCGGTCCCTGTTTTATTACAGGCTATTACGACTATGAGAAAGGTGGTTGCCGAATGTTTAAGGTAACATTTTCATTCGAAGATGGCAGTATGGTAGAAACTTTTGCCAATGCGGGGGATAATTTACTGGAGGTTGCACGAAGTGCCAATGTGGCTATTGATGCACCATGTTCCGGAAACGGAGCCTGCGGAAAATGTCGTGTCCAGTTAAAGAGCGGAGAACTGGAAAGCAAAAAGACATTACATATTTCTGACGAAGAATATCAGGCGGGATGGCGTCTGTCTTGTTGCAGCAAGATCAGTGCGGACGTCAATGTACTGGTACCTGATATTGCATCTGCCTATAAGAGCAGAATGAAAGTAGCTGATTTAAGTTCGAAAGAGGAAATAGCCATTTTTGAAAATGCCAAGAGTGATATACAGCTGGCAGGCATTGAACTGAAAAATAGTCTGGAGGTTGTGGATGTGCTGATGGACGTTCCCTCTCTGGATGATACTATGCCGGACAATGAGAGATTGACACGTGCATTGCGGAAATATTTAAATATCAACAGAGTACGGATACCATATGTAGTCCTGAAAAAACTCCCTGATGTACTGAGAGAGAACAATTTTGCAGTGAAATGTGTGATCCGCGCTACTTCTGACGATATGTATGTCTATGATATATTTGGCAAAGACGAGGATGTGGTCATCGGAGGTCTGGCAATTGATATCGGTACAACTACAGTTTCTGCTGTACTGATTAATATGGAAAATGGAGAAATTCTGGCAAAAAGTTCTGCCGGAAACGGACAGATCCGTTTTGGTGCAGATGTAATAAACCGAATCGTGGAATCACAGAAACCCGGAGGTCAGAAAAAATTGCAGGATGCGGTGATCAAGGAGACTATCAATCCAATGATCCACGAAATGTGCAAGAGTGCAAAATTTCCCAAAGACCATATCTACAGGATGTGTGTGGCATCCAATACAACTATGAATCATCTGTTTGCAGGAATCAATGCGGATCCGTTGCGTACAGAGCCTTATATCCCTGCATTCTTTAAGACCAATTCCCTTTTTGCTTCCGATGTGGGAGTTGATATCAATAAAGATGCTCATATTATTATGGCGCCGAATATCGGAAGCTATGTAGGCGGCGATATCACAGCCGGAACTCTGGTCAGCCAGATTTGGAACAGGCCCGAATTCTCACTGTTTATCGACCTTGGTACAAATGGAGAGCTTGTATTTGGAAACTCAGACTTTATGATGAGCTGTGCATGTTCAGCAGGTCCTGCCTTTGAGGGTGGTGACATCAGCTGTGGTATGCGTGCCACAGACGGAGCTATCGAAGCATGTACCATTGACA
>ERZ1027044.1038-NODE-1038-length-11746-cov-7.063981_pt1 | contig 11746 bp, 11 predicted proteins | sample MGYA00519433_ERZ1027044 | MGnify/ENA primary metagenome ERZ1027044 (study PRJEB26926, sample SAMN06164589) | human gut metagenome | biome: ENVO:00009003; feature: ENVO:2100002; material: ENVO:00002003 | host: Homo sapiens | place: USA | collected 2012 ... | reverse complement strand
CTATGGAAGAGGGCCTGCGTTTCGCTATCCGTGAGGGTGGCCGTACCGTTGGTTCCGGCGTCGTCGGCAAGATCATTGAGTGATTTTGTCCTTGAACATCAGTTCTAAGGCGAACTAAGCACTTATAAAGTCCTTCCCATTCCGGAGAGTGGGAAGGACTTTTTTTGTATGGATCCTCTGTCTGGAAAGGCAGAGGAATTTTTTGCGGCGCATAACACAACTTTATGGTTTACAAAGATTGGTTGTTGTGATATACTGGAGATGAAAGAACAAGCAGCACTGGAACTTGGTCAGGGCGGACAGGGAGCTGTCGGATGCCCTGCTGAAGGAGCGGCTGGACAGGCAGAGGAGGTCAGCGACGATGGCATTTGATTATAAGAAAGAATATAAGGCTCTCTATCAGCCGCCCTGCACACCCCACCTCATCACTGTGCCGTCGATGACCTTTGCAGCGGTGCGGGGGCAGGGCGACCCCAACGACCCTATAGGCGAGTACAAGGCGGCCGTTGAGCTGTTGTACGGTCTCCTCTACACCATCAAGATGAGCAAAAAGGGCAGCTATCGGATGGAGGGCTATTTTGACTTTGTGGTGCCCCCGCTGGAAGGGCTGTGGGAGCAGACCAGTGCCGGAAAGAAAAACTTCCGCTGGACGTCTCTGCTCCGTCTGCCGGAGTTCGTGACCCGGAAAGAGTTTGACTGGGCTGTCAGGGAGGTGTCGGCCAAGAAGAAACAGGACTTCTCGAAGGTGGAATATCTTACCTATGATGAGAGTCTCTGCGTTCAGTGCCTGCACCTCGGCCTCTATGACGATGAGCCGGAGACGCTGGCCCGGATGGATGCGTTCGCAGCAGAGCAGGGGTATGCGGTGGACTTTTCGGAAACCCGCTTCCACCACGAAATCTACCTCTCCGACCCCAACCGCACCCTGCCGGAAAAACGGAAGACCATCCTCCGTCATCCGCTCCAAAAAGCCCCTTGTCATCCGTCTGCCGGACCGCTATAATAAAAGAAAAGCCGCTGTCTGGCGGCGGAAAACGAGGAATGGATATGAAGCTTCCCGAGAAGAAACAGCGCTGGGTCTATCATGCAGAGGCCCTGCCGCAGGCGGCAGGCGAGGGCGTCACCCGCCGGGTGCTGGCCTATACCGACGGTCTGATGTGCGTGGAGAACACCTTCGAGAAGGGGGCTGTGGGCGCACTCCACCATCACCCCCACACCCAGATCACCTATGTGGTGTCGGGTGCGTTCGAGTTCACGGTGGACGGCGTGACCCACACCGTGCGGGCCGGGGATACCATCCTGAAGGAGGACGGCGTGGAGCACGGCTGTGTCTGCACCGAGGCTGGTATCCTGCTGGACATCTTCACTCCCATGCGGGAAGACTTTGTGTAAAATAAAATGGGCCGCAGCCCACCCCGCGAGGGGAAAGGCTACGGCCCATTCTTGTGCGAAAAATCAGGCGGCAGTGGAAGAAGCGACCTCAGAGGAAGCAGCCTCAGAAGATGCAGCCTCGCTGGAGACCTCGGATGCGGCCTCAGAAGATGCAGCCTCGCTTGCAGCCTCGGAGGAAGCGCTGTTCTCCTCAGCGACAGCGGAGGAAGCGGAGGTCTCGGACTGAGCAGAAGCAGCCTCAGAGGTGGAAGCAGCGGTAGAAGAAGAGCTGCCGCAGGCAGTCATGCTGACAGCAAGGACCAGAGCAGCAACGGTAACAGCAACATTCTTGAGTTTCATATGAAAAATCTCCTCATATTTAAAAATAGTTTTGCGGAAGGGCCGTACAGGCAAGGCCCTTCTGCAAAAAGATATTCTAGTCCGTTTTCGAAAAAAATCAAGCCCTTTTTGGGCAAAGATTCTATTTGCCGGAGAGATTCTACACTTTTGTTATAACTTTTCGATAAAAGTCAAAGATTTTTGACGTTCAAAAATAAAACACAACGAGCTTTTCCGGAAGAGGAAAGCGTGGTATAATAGCTTCATGATATGCAGCGGGTGGAGGCTGTGTCCGGTAAGGGCTGTGCCGTCAAGCCATCGGCCCGCTATTTGACCTTGCAGGATCTGGACGCCGGACGCCACACCGAGATCGATATGTTCTCGGGCACACTCATCCGGATGGGCAGAGAGTTTGGCATCCCGAGGCCCTACAATGAGTTCGCTTACCACATGATAAAGGCGCTGGATGAAAAGAACGACGGCAGATTTGACTACAGCGGCCCGGATCAGGAAATGACATGGGCAAGATGAGGGGAGAAAAGGGAATGAATATCACAGTCTATCTGGGGGCGAACGAGGGCAATGACCCGGCCCTGAAGCAGGCCGTCGAGGAGCTGGGCCGGTGGATCGGCGAGAGCGGGAACGCTCTGGTCTATGGTGGCTCCCGCAGCGGCCTGATGGGCCGCCTCGCCCACAGCGTCCTGACGGCGGGCGGCGAAGTGACCGGGGTAGAGCCGCAGTTCTTCATCGACTCGGAGGTGCAGTACGACGGCCTGACAAAGCTCATCGTCACGAAGGACATGACCGAGCGGAAGACCCGGATGATCGAGCTGGGCGACGCCTTTATCGCCTTTCCGGGCGGCACCGGCACGCTGGAAGAGATCGCCGAGGTGATGTCCAAGGTCTCGCTGGGCCATCTCGACGCGCCCTGCATCCTCTACGACCTCGACGATTACTACGCCGGACTGAAGGCCCTGCTGGCCCATATGGTCGAGACAGGCCTGTCCAGCCCCGCGCGGCAGAAGGGCATCTGCTTCGCAAAGAACTTGGACGAGATAAAAAGTCTCCTGCAAGCATAAAGAAAAAGCGCTGGAAGCCTTTAGACCGCTTCCAGCGCTTTGTTTTTGCTGTTTACATGGAGATGACGCCGAGGGCGTTGGCCACCGAGCTGACAAGGATGATGGCCGCGAAGATGGGGCAGAGATACTTTATCATAAAGTTGAAGATGCGTCTGCGGCGGAAGGGCTTGCCGTCCAGCGTGACCTCCTCTTCGATCTTCTCCACACCGATGACCCGGGACACCAGCAGGCAGGTGGTGATGGCCGCAATGGGCATCATGACGGAGTTGGTGAGGAAGTCGAAGAAGTCGAGGAACTGCATCCCGAAGACCGTGAACCGGGCCAGCGGGCCGTAACCCAGAGCCGACAGACTGCCCAGCACCAGCATGATGATGCCGATGAGGATGGTGGACTGCTTGCGGTCCCAGCCCAGCTCGTCCTCGAAGGTGGAGACGGCGCTCTCGGTCAGGGCGATAGAGCTGGTGACAGCGGCGAAAAGCACCAGCGTAAAGAAGAGGATGCCCACCACCGTGCCGAGGCCCATACTCTCGAACACCTTGGGGATGGTGATGAACATGAGGGCCGGGCCGGCCTGCAGAGTGTCCGGGTCGCCGCCGGAGAAGGAGAAGACCGCCGGAATGATCATCAGACCCGCCATGATGGCGATGGCGGTATCAAAGACCTCCACGTTTTCGGTGGACTCCTCGATGGAGACGTCCTTCTTCATATAGGAGCCGAAGGTGACGAGGATGCCCATAGCGATGGAGAGGGAGTAGAACATCTGCCCCATTGCGGTCACGACGGTCATCCACGAGAAGTTGGCGATGTTGGGCACGAGGAAGTATTTCACACCCTCCAGCGCGCCCGGGCGTGTGACGGAGTAGCCTGCGATGACGACGGAGAGCACCACAAGAATGGGCATCATCACCTTGGACACCCGCTCCACGCCGTTGCGCACGCCCGCAAAGATGATGGAGAGGGTAAAGACGGTAAAGATGGCGAAGCAGATCTCCGTCGACGGGCCGCTGGAAATGAAGGCGGAGAAATAGCCGTCCGCCGCCAGCTCGCTGCCGTGGCCGCCGATGTAGTCGGCCAGATACCGGATGACCCAGCCGCCGATGACCGAGTAGTAGGGGACGATGAGGATGGGGATGATGGCGTTGATCCAGCCGCCGAAGGAAAGCCCGCCCTTTTTGCCGAAGGAGGCGAACGCGCCCACCGGGCTTTTCTTGGTCATCCGGCCCAGCGCCGTCTCGGCCACGATCATGGTGTAGCCGAAGGTGAAGGCGAGGATGATGTAGATGAGCAGGAAGATGCCGCCGCCGTACTTGGCCGCAAGATAGGGGAAGCGCCAGATGTTGCCGAGGCCCACCGACGCGCCTGCAGCGGAGAGAACGAATCCGATCTTGCCCGAAAAGGCGCTCCGCTTGTGCTGTTTTTGATTCATTGGATTTTCCTCTTTTCACAAATTCAATACCCCCAGTGTATCACAGCCGGGGAGGGGATTCAACCGATTTTCCGATAAGAAGCAGAAGACCCATCGAAGGAATCGAAGGGTCGTATCAAAAAATGAGCACAGAAGCAGAAGCTCCTGTGCTCAGAGGGAGGCAGCGTCAGTCCACCACCGGTACATCCAGCCCGAATTCCAGCGGGCGGAAGCGGGGGCAGACGTTTTCGGTGATGCAGATGACCGAGGCGGCGAGGCGGCTGCCGATCTCGCAGGACTGGGCCAGATTCTTGCCGTAGGTCAGGCCGATGACCGTCCCTGCAAAGAAGGCATCGCCTGCGCCGGTGGTGTCGATGACATCCACCTTCTTGGCGGGCACGACGCCGCAGGCCCCGTCGTGCTGGGCGTAGACGGCCCCCAGACCGCCCATCGTCACCACCATGCTGGTCATATTGGCGCTGTGGACGTTCCGGGCCAGCACCTGAGCCATCTGGGTGGGGGAGAGGTGGCCGTAGTCGTCCGAGAAGAGCAGCCCGGCCTCCTGCTGGTTGCAGACGAAGCAGTCGATCTGCTGCAGATAGTCGCGGCGCTCCATGGCGATGCTCATGTTGGAGACGGCGGCAAAGACCTTCTTTTTGTACTTCTTGGCGTAGTGGAGCACCTGCTTGACGGTCTCTTTCTCAAGGTCCAGCTCGATGGCGATGCTGTCGCAGTCCCGGAAGATCTCGTCGCCCTTCTCTTCCAGCAGGGTGGTCAGAGGGGTGGTGTCGGGCCGCTTGGAGATGGCCGCGTGGACGTCGCCGTCGTTGTCGAAGATGGCCAGCCATGTGCCCATGCCGTCGGGGACTTTCTGGATGTATCGGGTGTTGACCTTGTGGTTGTCCAGCTTGTCGATGACGTCCTGTCCCATGCCGCTGTCATCCACAAGGCTCACGAAGGTGGGGCGCAGCTCCACGTTGGCAATGTCCTCCGCCACGTTCCGGCTCACGCCGCCGTGCACCTGCTCCATCCGCCCGGCGTTCCGTCCGCCGGGGATGTAGGTGGAGAGAGGATAGCCCTTGATGTCCACAAAAACTGCGCCGATGACTACGATTCCCATAGTTTTGATTCCTTTCCGAAGTATAGCAGTTTGCGTTTTTAATGCATAAGCAACATCCGCAAACTGCATATCGCAAATATGCTATTTTGATAGGCACTATTTTTGAAAATTGCGATAAACGCTCTTCGGGTCTTATTATACTGTATTTTACAGGGAGAATCCATCTTTTTACCATTTCTTTGTCCGAAAAGCAGAAAATCGACCGCCCCGGCGGGATTCGAGCCAAAAAGCTGTTGACAAAACCGTCGCCCTTTGCTACAATAAACAGGTAAACGCAGGGTTAGCTCATCCGGTAGAGCGACTGCTTCCCAAGCAGTAGGCGGCGGGTTCGAGTCCCGTATCCTGCTCCACAAAAAGAGCGCTGATTCGTCAAGAATTGGCGCTCTTATCATTTCGGTGAAAGAAAACGGAGAGGGACACCATGATCTTTGTACCCCTTTTGCACTATTTCAAGTGCAAGAACCAATACAGCGGCAACGAGGACGGGATGCGCTACCTGCTCTCGCCCGGCAAGCGCAGCGTGCCCGATCCGGACGGCGGCGAGGGCGCACAGAAGGAGGAGGCCGTCCTCACGGTGGACATCTGGCCCGACCCGTGGGCGCTGGACCGCACCGACCCGGCCCTGCGGCGGCAGAAGGTCTTTCCCCTGACGGAGGAGGGCCGGGCGGCGGCGGCGGAGTACCTGTCCTCCACCTACAGCGCCGACACCGTGTACTGGAAGCAGCGGCCTTCTATTCTGGACTCGGAGCCGTGGTCGCCGCCGAAGGATGAGGAAGCAGAAAGCGAAGGAGACAAATGATCTACCGCATCAAGGAACTCAAGGGCGACACCATCCCGGTGCCGCAGCTCATCTTTTCCAAGCTGGGCATCGCCGAGGAGTATAACGTCCGGGTGGCGCTGTATGTGCTGGCCACCGGCATCACCGACCCGGACAAGCTCTGCGCAGACCTGAAGCTGCGCAGCCGCATCTCTGCCGAGAGCGCCCTCTCCTTCTGGGCCGGCGCGGGGCTGCTGGAGCGCTACGACGAGAACGCCGCTCCGGGCGCAGAGCCTTCGGCCCCCGCCCCCATGACGTGGGCGGAGATCGCCGCCGCAAGCCGCACCGACCCCATGATCTCCAGCCTCATCGACTGCGCCCAGACGGGCTTTGCCCGCCCGCTGACCCACAGCGAAATGGAAAAGCTGGTCAACCTCTATGTGCAGGAGGGCTATGCCCCCGAGACGGTCATGCTCTGCGTGGCCTATGTGGCCAGCCGGGGCAAGCGGACCATGGCCGCCGTCCTCCACGAGCTGAAGGTCTGGCGGGCCGAGGGAGTGGAGACCGGCGAACAGGCCGACGCCCACCTCAAGCTGCTGGCCCTCCGCCAGACCCGGGAGCAGTACGTCGCCTCTCTGCTGGGCATCCCGGACAGCGAGCTTACCCTCGGCGGGAGGAAGGCCATCGCCCGGTGGTATGAGGTGTACGGCTACGATGACGCCATGGTGCAGGAGGCAGCGGTGCAGGCCGGGCCGAAGCGGGACCTGTGGTACTGGAACAGCATCCTCAAGACATGGAACGCCAAGGGCCTGCGGAACATCCACGATGTGCGCAGCCCGGTGGCGTCCATCGGTGCCAGCCGGAACATCCGGGTGGACCGCGAAGCCCCCAGCGGCAACGACTTCCTCAAGAACGCCGCCCGCCGCCGCTCCCTCAAGAAAAAGCCCGAGTGACACCCGGCATAAGGAGACACTATGCGTACCAAGAACGAACTGTATCAGGAGGCCCTGCGCACCGTCGCCCGGCGGCGTCAGACGGCCCGGGCGCGGGCAGAGGATGCCCGCGCAGAGGCCGAAGCAGCTCTGCCCGGGCTGCGCCACGCCGAGGAAGAGGTGCGGGTGCGGGGCATCCGCTGCGCACTGGCCGGTGCGGCGGGCAGGGACCGCACCGAGGCCGCCGCCGCCCTTGCAGACGCCCGCAGGAAGCTCTCGGAGCTGCTGGCGTCCAGCGGCCGCCCGGCTGACGCGCTGGAACCTCGCTTCACCTGCAAGCTCTGCGAGGACACCGGCGTGGTGAAGGGGCGCACCTGTGAGTGCGTCCACAAGGTGATGCAGCAGCTCCGCCGGGAGGAGATCGAGGCCCTGTCCAGCCTCTCCATTTCCAGCTTCGACACCATGGAGCTGCGCTATTACCCCGACGAGAAGGACGCCGATGTCGGCGAGTCGGCGCGCAGGTACATGGCCGGACAGCTGGCCGAGCTGAAGGGCTACGCCGACGAGTTTGACCGCACCAGCCCCAGTCTGGTGCTTCTGGGCAACGCCGGTCTGGGCAAGACCCACGCCGCGCTGGCCATCGCCGGAGAGGTGCTGGAAAAGGGTTTCGACGTCATCTATGTGTCCAGCCCCGATTTCTTCTCGAAGCTGGAAGCCCTGCACTTCGGGCAAGACCCCGCCGGGGAAGAGGAGATGCTCCTGCGCACCGCTGCCGGGGCCGACCTGCTCATCCTCGACGACCTCGGCTCGGAGTTCAACTCCAGCTTCCTCATCAGCACCCTCTACAGCCTGCTGAACAACCGTCTGGGCGCAAAGCTGCCCACCATCGTCACCACCAACATCACCGACAGCACGCTGCTGGAACGGCTCTATACCGAGAAGATCTCCAGCCGCCTCGCTTCCTTCCTGCCCTGCCTCTTTGTCGGAAAGGACATCCGGGCACAGAAGGCGGCGGAATCCTGAACCACATATCCGGAACACACCGGAGAAGCAGCTGAGCTTTTGTCAGCTGCTTCTTTTTTTGCACAGGCCGCTCCTGTACTTTACCCATTTTTTGGAAGCGCTGAAATAAAAAGAAAACGAAAGGCCGCAAAGGGGCTGCTGTTTGTCGATGTTTTTGAAAAAATGTTAAAATTCCTTGAAACCCCGGCGTTATAATGATAAAATATTCTTATATTGTCATTTTGCTGTGGACGTGCCTTTCCAATGGCGTTGTGGTATTGGGGCGTAAAACAGGATGCACACAAAGAGAGACTGCGGCGTCCTTTCCATGAGTCGTGATGGAACAGACAAGAAGACCGAAGCAGCCTGCCGGGCGACGGCAGGCTGTCGTCGGGTCATGAGGTGAATCGTTTGATGAAGAAGAAAACACTGCGCAGCCTTTTTTCCCTGCTTATGGCACTGGTGCTGGGGGTATCCCTGCTGACCGGATGCAGCGGAAAGAAGGCAGAACGGGCGGAGATGAAGGAAGACGCTGAGACCATTCAGGTGTATCTGTGGACGAATAGCCTGTACGAGACCTATGCCCCCTATGTCCAGGCGCAGCTGCCGGATGTGAACATCGAGTTCATCGTGGGCAACAACGATCTGGACTTTTACAAATTCTTGCAGGAGAACGGCGGCCTGCCGGACATCATCACCAGCTGCCGCTTCTCGCTGCACGATGCAGCTCCCCTGAAGGACAGCCTGATGAACCTTGCGACCACCAACGAGGCGGGCGCGGTCTACAACGCCTACCTCAACAGCTTCAAAAATGAGGACGGCAGCGTGAACTGGCTGCCGGTGTGCGCAGACGCCCACGGATTCGTGGTCAACCGCAGCCTGTTCGAGCAGTACGACATCCCGCTGCCTACCGATTACGACAGCTTTGTGGCGGCCTGTCAGGCCTTCGAGAAGGTAGGCATCCGCGGCTTTACCGCCGATTATGCCTACGACTACACCTGCATGGAGACGCTGCAGGGGCTTTCGGCTGCTGAGCTTACCACTACGGAGGGGCGCAAGTGGCGCACCGCCTACAGCGACCCCGCCAACAGCGAGCGGGTGGGTCTGGACGACATTGTCTGGCCGGGGGCATTCGAGCGGATGGCCCAGTTCATTCAAGATACCCACCTCACGGCGGACGACCTTGGGCTGACTTACGATGACGTGATGAACCTGTTCCGGAACGGGAAAGTGGCCATGTACTTTGGCAGCTCCGCCGGCGTGAAGATGTTTCAGGAGGAGGGCATCGACACGACCTTTCTGCCCTTCTTCAGCCAGAACGGCGAAAAGTGGATCATGACCACCCCCTATTTCCAGATCGCCCTGAACCGGGAGCTGGAGCAGGACAGCGCACGCCGCGAAAAGGCCATGAAGGTGCTGAACGTCATGCTCTCCGAGGGGGGACAGAACCACGTCATCTCCGACGGACAGGATCTGCTGAGCTACAGCCAGAACGTCAGCCTCCGCCTGACCGAATACATGAAGGACATCCGCCCGGTGGTGGAAGAGAACCATATGTACATCCGCATCGCCTCCAACGATTTCTTCGCCATCTCCAAGGATGTGGTCTCCCGGATGATCGCGGGCAAGCTTACGGCAAAGCAGGCGTATCAGGACTTCAACGCCCAGCTCCTCACGGAAAAGACCACCACGGACGAGACGGTGCTGACCTCCGGGAAGAGCTATTCCAATGTCTTCCACAAAAAGGGCGGCAGCGCCTCCTTCTCCGTCATGGCGAACACGCTGCGCGGCGTGTATGGCACGGATGTGCTCATCGCTGCCGCAAACAGCTTTACCGGCAGTGTGCTGCGGGCGGATTATACCAAGAAGATGGCCGTCTCCATGATCATGCCGAACGGCCTGATGGCCTACCAGCGCACCATGACCGGCGCAGAGCTGAAGGAGACCCTCCGCGCCTTTGTGGAGGGCTGTGAGGGCGGCTTTGTGCCCTTCAACCGCGGCTCTCTGCCGGTGGCCAGCGGCATCACCATGGAGGTAAAAGAGGCAGGCGGCAGCTATACCCTGACCGATATCACCCGGAACGGCCAGCCGCTCCGGGAGGATGACACCCTCACCGTGACCTGTCTGGCCACGACAAAGCAGATGACCGCGGTGTTTGCAGACGAAAGCCGCGCCGTCACGGACGAAGGTACGTGGGTAAAGGACGCATGGCGCGATTACGTTTCCGGCGGCGGCGCAGCGCTTGCAGAGCCGGAAAACTACATGACACTGAGGTGAGCGGAATGGCAGACGAAATGCACGAACCTAAACGAAAAGGCCGCTCCCGGCGGAAATGGCTCCCTGCCGCCGCCGTCACCCTCCTGCTGCTGGGGCTGCTGGTCGGCGTCAGCTGCCAGTACATCTCGTATGTGTCGCAGACGGTCTATCAGGAGAGCACGTCGCATCTGGAGGAGGTCCTGCATAAATCCAACAATATGCTGAAGGAGCTGGTGCGCAAGAACCTGACCTATCTGCATCTGTACAACGGTTTTCTGGAAAATACCTCAGACGAAGGCGAAATTCAGGCGTATGTCGAGGAGGCACAGCAGGACACCGGATTTGCCGACTTTTACTTTCTTTCCTACGACGGAAACTATATGACCGTGTCTGGCGAAACGGGCTACCTCGGCTTGCAGACCAATCTGGACGAAAAGCTCTCCGATGGCGAGGATATCGTCATGAATGCGGTACTGCCCGGCAAACCCCAGATGCTCGTGTTCATCTGTCCCGAAATACAGGGCAGCTACCGGAACTTCGACTACGATGCCATCGCCATCGCGTACTATAACGATGCTGTGCTGAAAGCGCTGGACAATTCTGCTTTTCAGGGGAGCGCCAGCAACTATGTGGTCTACTCGGACGGGCGGGTGGTCATCGACAATTCTGTAAACGCCACAGAACCGGTCTACAACTTCATCGCGGTGCTGCGCGACCACTCCGACCTTTCGGAGGAGCAAATCCTTGCCCTCTCGGATGCGTTTGAGCAGGGCAGCAGCGGAAACATGAAGGTAAAGCTGGGTGACACCAGTTATTATCTGGTCTACGAGGGCACAGCCGTCCAGAGCTGGACGATGCTGGGCCTTGTCCCGGTCAAGGTCGTCAATGCCAATCTGGACAAGCTCTGGTTCCGGACGGTGCAGATCGTGACAGGCATCGCCCTCTGCCTTGCAGTGACGGTCATCCTGCTCCTCCTGCGCAAGAGCCACGATACGCTGCGCCGGAAGAACACCGAGATCCTGTACCGGGACGAGCTGTTCCAGAAGCTCTCGCTGAACGTGGACGACATCTTCCTGATGCTGGACACAAAGACCTCCAAGGTAGATTACGTCAGCCCGAACATTGAGCGTCTGCTGGGCGTGTCGGAAGGGGAAGTCCGGCAGAACATCCATGTTCTGGATAAGCTGCGCACGAAAAACGACAAAGTCTGGCTGGATGGGCTTCGCAGCGGGGGACAGCGCGAATGGGATTTTGAGTATCTGCATCAGCAGACCGGGGAGCAGCGCTGGTTCCACATCATCGCCATGGGCAGCGAGGTGGAGGGCAGAGCCAAATACATCCTCGTTATGTCCGACCGCACAGCCGACAAGCAGGTGAATCAGGCGCTTTCAGATGCAGTGGCTGCCGCCGAGACCGCCAATCGCGCCAAGAGCACCTTCCTTTCCAATATGTCCCACGACATCCGCACCCCCATGAACGCCATCA
>ERZ1027044.1033-NODE-1033-length-11808-cov-4.014549_pt1 | contig 11808 bp, 6 predicted proteins | sample MGYA00519433_ERZ1027044 | MGnify/ENA primary metagenome ERZ1027044 (study PRJEB26926, sample SAMN06164589) | human gut metagenome | biome: ENVO:00009003; feature: ENVO:2100002; material: ENVO:00002003 | host: Homo sapiens | place: USA | collected 2012 ... | reverse complement strand
CGGACAACGTGCCGAGCAACGAGTTCCTGAACCTGGAGGGCGACAAGATTTCCACGTCGCGTAATTGGGCGGTGTGGTTGCATGAGTACTTGCGCGATTTTCCGGGCAAGCAGGACGTATTGCGCTATGTGCTGACGGCCAATGCTCCGGAAACGAAAGACAACGATTTTACGTGGAAAGACTTCCAGGCGCGTAACAACAACGAACTGGTGGCCGTGTACGGCAATTTCGTGAACCGTGCCTTGCAGCTTACGCAGAAGTATTACGATGGTGTGGTGCCCGCCTGCGGCGAGCTGACGGAGTATGACCGCCAGACGCTGGATGAGTTCAAGGACGTGAAAGCGAAGGTGGAAGAATTGCTCGACGCGTTCAAATTCCGCGACGCGCAGAAGGAGGCGATGAACCTGGCACGCATCGGTAACAAATATATCGCCGACAGCGAGCCTTGGAAAGTGGTGAAGACCGATCCTGAGCGGGTGAAGACCATCATCTACATCTCTTTGCAGCTCACGGCCAATCTGGCCATCGCTTTCGAGCCGTTCCTGCCTTTCAGCAGCGAGAAGCTCCGTAAGATGTTGAATATGGAAAGTTTCGAGTGGAACCGCTTGGGACGGACGGACCTCTTGCAGGCCGGTCACCGGTTGGCCAAGCCGGAATTGTTGTTCGAGAAGATAGAAGACGATGTAATCGAAGCGCAGGTACAGAAGTTGCTGGACACGAAAAAAGCCAACGAGGAAGCCAACTATAAGGCCAAGCCCATCCGCGAGAATATCGCATTCGAGGACTTCCAGAAGCTGGACATCCGTGTGGGGACGGTGTTGGAATGCACCAAAGTGCCCAAAGCGGACAAACTGTTGTGCTTCAAGATTGCCGACGGGTTGGAAAACCGCACGATTGTGAGCGGTATCTCCAAATTCTACAAGCCCGAGGAACTGGTGGGCAAGCAGGTTTGCTTCATTGCCAATCTTGCTCCCCGTAAATTGAAAGGCATCGAAAGCCAAGGCATGATACTCTCGGCGCTGAACTATGACGAGTCGCTGAGTGTCATTACCGTAGACCGCGAGGTGAAGCCCGGTTCTGAGGTCTGCTGACCACGTCAGGGCCGTCAATGACGATGGACTGTATTTCATAAAAGGAGAGGATACCGTGGCCGGTTCCTCTCCTTTCTGTTTATAGTCCGCCGTCTACCATCCATATTCCCTGTGGGTTGTCGCGACGCAAAGCGATATGGCGGTTTTCAGTCTTTCCGTCCGGAGTCATCAGTTTGTAGAACACAATGACGCCTTTATAGTCTTTCTTTTCTTTGGCTTGGCTGACTGCTGAAACCTTGCAGCCTTTCATGTTTTCGGTGAGTGTAGGAAGTTGGGCCGTGTAATAGTAGAGTGCTTCGCCGGCCATTTGGGGCTTGCCGTCGGTGAGGGCCTTCAGGATTCTTTGTGCGGCTTCCTGTGCGGTTTCGTTCGTTAGTTTTCTCAGGTGTGCCGGGTCTTTGACGGACGGGGTATTGGCCGACAGCCAGGTCACTTGTGTGGTGTCGGGGCGTTGCACGAGCACGCTGGGGACGAGTGGCAAGTTGTAGACAATATGTTCGCTTTTCAACACCAATGTTTTTTGGCCGTCACGTTCCCACCAAATCTGTACCTGTTGCAGCAGACCGTCCCGTTTGGAGAAGACATTTTCCGTTGTGCACCGGTAGCTTTTTTCTTCTTTCTCAAGTAAGGACGCACTGATGGCGTTGCCATACACATCGGTGTGGGTCACGATGGTGATGGTGGAATCGGTCTCCGTCATTTCCGCGTGTGCTTGCGGGTTGCCGGATAGTGCCGCTTTTTGTTGCTCCAAGAGTGTTTCCGGACGAAGCAAGGAAGAAAATCCTTCTGCAAAGTTGCACGTCTCGTCACCACATACGGCAAGGCCGCCTGTGGTCCACATGTATTGTTTCCCGTCGTCGGAAACGATGGTGCGTCCTCCTTCTTTTTCCAACCGCCAGAATGTCTTTTGGTTTTGGCGCAAGGATTCCAGGCTGATTCTCATGAAGCCGGATTCCGGATTGATGTAGGCGAAATTTTCGTTAGGCGTAGTACGGGCGTAAACCGACATGGAGAAGCTGACCGCACTACGTGAACTCTTGATAGACTGGTCGAAAATGAGGGGGATGGAAGGAACAGCCTCTGCTTGGGTTGAGAAGAAGTTGCTGAGTCCCGTGCCTAATCCTGCCATGAAGATGGCCACGGCTGCCGCTATTTGTATCCATTTGTGTGACGGATGCTTCTTCGGTTTAGCCGTCGTCTGAAGAGGAGAGATGCTGACGGCCGGTTGGGTTTTCCCGAACGAGGGGGCGTATTTGGGTGTAAGTAAGTTTACCGTGTGCATGAAGTCTTCGTAATAAGCACGGCATGCGGCACATTCTTTCATGTGTTGTCTGCAAGCTTCTGTAATGGCCGGGTCGGTTTGCTTGTCGCATAAGTCGGCCATATATTTCTTAAAATCTTCACATTTCATGATGTTCTGTTTTTTTAGGGTTTTGTACTTTAGGATTTGATTCCTTTTCTGATTTTTTCGATTCCGTACTGGAATCGGGATTTGGCGGTCGTGACCGGAATGTCCAAAATGGCGGCAATGTCTGAGAAACTGTTGTTGCCGTGGATGCGGAGCCGGATGACTTCGGCTTGTTCTTCGGGGATTCCCGCCAGCAGGGTCGAGATAAGCCGGAACTCTCGTTCGAAGTTTTCCACTTGTTCTTCACAGATGTGCGACACTTGTTCTATCGGTACGAATTCTCGTACCTGCCGTCGGCGTAGCCGGTCGGTACAGAAATTGGAAAGGCTTCGATAGAGATAGCTGCGCAAGTCTGCCAAGGGCTGCCCTCCTGCATCTTGTCTTTTAGTATGCAGTTGCAGGAAAATGTCTTGTACGGCATCTTCGGCATCGTCCGCGTTCCCCAGCCGGTAACAGGCGTATCGTAGCAAGTGAGGTCTTTCGCTCTCCATCAATGCGGCTATCTCCCGATTCGGTTCCTCTTCCGGATGACTGTTTAGGGTTTGTTTCATATTTCATTCATGTTTTTTAGACTGCAATCTGTAATAATGACGCAGCAGGACGGTAAAAGACGTAAAAACTGCCTTCTTTTTTTGTATCTCGGGGATAAAAAAAGAAAAAAGGCAGTTTTTACGCGGAAAAATAAGGGTTCTGTTTAAGGCAGGTCTTCATTGTGCTCTCCAAGGTCTTGCCGGGGAAGATTGACTGCCAGCAGTATCCAGCCTAAAACACCGGCTACGATGGAACCGCAAAGGATACCCAGTTTCGCATCATTGAGGAGCGTGCTGCCCTCTATACCTATATTATAATAGGAGAGGTCGGCAATGAACATGGAAACGGTGAAACCGATGCCCGTCAGCATGCAGACGCTGAAAAAGTTTTTCCAGTTGCAGCCTTGGGGCAGTTGGACGAATCCCAACTTGACTGCCAGCCAGGAGAACGAGAATACGCCTACGAACTTCCCGACGGCCAATCCTAAAAAGACTGCCAGGCCTACGCCGTTGAGCAGACTGTCCATACTGATGCCTTCCAAGTTCACTCCTGCATTGGCGAAAGCGAAGACCGGAATCACGAAATAGTTGATGGGGTTCTGTAAAGCGTCTTCCAAATCCTGTAAGGGGCTGATCGTACGGTCCGAGGCATGTTCTATGTTTTTGAGCAACATGATTTGCTCATTGGACAGGATAGTAGTCCCCTTGTGGTTGGTGGTTGCCTGGTCTATGGGGAAACGGTTGATTTTGTTTCGCAGATGTTTGACAAAGTGAAGGGCGGAGACTCCGGGGCGTGCCGGAACGAAAAATGCTACGACCACTCCGGCTATGGTGGCGTGAATGCCGGAGTTCAGCAGGGAGTACCAGACAAATGTTCCGATGACGATGTAGAACATCTTGGATATGACGTGGCGTCGGTTGCCGATGGCTAAAATCACAAGTAGGATACCGGCATAAGCCAGGTATTGCAAATGTAGTTCGGATGAATAGAAAACGGCAATGACCAGAATGCCGCCCAAATCGTCGGCCACGGCCAACGTCGCCAAGAATATCTTCAGGCCGATGGGGACTCGTTTGCCGAACATGGAGAGTACCCCCAATGAGAACGCGATGTCGGTAGCCATGGGGATGGCCGTCCCCCGTAGCATAAGGGCATCGTCAGGGCAGGTGAGAAAAAAAATCAGTACGGGGATGGCCATGCCGCCGCAGGCTCCGATGATGGGGAGCAAGGCTTTCTTCAGTGTAGACAGTTCTCCCACCAGGATTTCCCTTTTGATTTCCAGTCCCACGGAAAAGAAAAACAAAGCCATGAGGAAATCGTTGATAAAGTCCATCAGGCTGAGGCTTTCTTTACCGTGGCTGAACAGATTGAAGTTACCGATAGAGAAACTGACCGGCTTCTCCCACAAGGAACGGTAGGCGTCTCCCCAACCGGAATTGGCCACTATCATGGCTACAATCGTGACGATAATCAGAATCAGGCTGGAGTTCACGTATTTCCTGAACATGCTAAGAAAAGTGTAATTCCTCATGGCTTTTAGGGATTGGGGGTAAGTTCTGGTTTTAATTTTTGCTGTTCCATACGATGGGGGTGCCCGTGGTCGTAATGCCCTCGGCTTGGATGCTGAGTACCGTGGGTTTGCTGTTGTTATACAAATTGACGGTGGCCTTTCCTGCGGCATCGAATTTCACGTTCGGGACCCAATATAAGGTACGACGGTAGTCTTTCGTGTCCGGCAGGGGCTTTTGGCTGTAGTCAGGACTATAGAAGTCTTCGCATACGGCGTATCCGTCCAACACGTAACGTCGGTCACGGTATGTAGGCTGGTAGCCGTCGTTGGGAAATAGACGGTAGTCGATGATGACATCCGGTTGGTTGTCGCCTTTGTACCTCGCGCTGCCTTGTTCGCGGGGAGCGTAATCCGTGTAAATATAAAGCTTGTCCAAGTTTCGGAGGTGTCTGTAAGCTTCCATTTTGCCTTCTCCGGCCGTGATGACGGGAGGAATCTCAATTTGCGTGCCGTTGGCCATGCGTGGCGGAGCAACGTTTTTGCGGGTACTCTTCAGGTTTATCGGTTTGCCGTCATACCGGACTTGTAGGAAATAGTCCCTGTCCATGCCCATATCTCCGATATAGGTCAGGGCGACTTGCTGCGGAAAGGTGACCCAGTTGTGCGTGCCGGTGCTCATGCCATAGTCGGCCGTGAGGTTGAATGCCTCGTAAGCGTCGACTACCAAGGCCGGTTTGCTAAGGTCGAGCTTGCGCAGTCCTCCCCGTTTGGTGCGTACGGTTATCGTGGCAAGCTGGCGGTCTGTGAAAGATGTTTGGCCGCCTTGGCTGTCGAACCGTTCGTCTGCGTCATAGCGCGGCGCATCCTGATAATAGCCATACGGTTTGGGGAATAAGGGATTGAACCGGTTCAATTTGACAAAATAGTCCGGATAAGCCTCCTCGTTGGTGAAGTCCTTCTTCATTTTGTCTTTGATGTAATCCTGACCTTTATCTTTGTCCGCAGCCGGAAGGAACAGGATGTATTTGTCGTAAAGTAAAGGCGTCTTCATATAAAACATTCCGTTTTCCGTCGTTTGCATGAGGTCCATGGTCTGGTTGCCTTGTATGAATGTGGGCCATACATTGACTTCTTCTTTCAGGTTGCTCATGATGGAGCCCGTGGTGAACGGATCACGTTGGTTGTCCTGAAGCATTTGGGTCAGCGGGTTATTGTCTGTGGTGTTGCCGGATTCAAGTCCATTGTTTTCTTGGTTCGGATGGTCTGCGGCTTCCATGATGTCTTCTATGGTGGCGTCCCGTTCTACGGAAGTGTCCGGAGCGCGCATGGTTCCTGTTCCGGGTAACCAGTTTTCTTCTTTGACATACGTTCCGTAGGCCAACCGGAAGTCTTCTATTCTGTTCACGCAACCGGAAATGGTTTGCAGTTGTTCCGGCATGTGCTGGATGGTCATGGGTTCGACGCCCGACATGGTTTTCCACGAATAACGTCGCCATCCCTGTACCATCATGAGGAGATCAAGTGCCTGACGACGAATACTGTCGTCCGCTTCGAAGTAGTAACCCGGATTCTCGACGAAACCTTTCAGTTCGCTTCCCAATAGCATTTCCGTGAGGATGTTGCCGTTGTCGTATGTCAGTTCGTCCGTGGCATGGTCCCGTATCGCCAATGACACATTGGGCGTGCCGGTGGTCGGGTTCGTCAGTTGGAGTTGCAGGGAGATGGGCTCGAAAGGTTCGTATTGTGCTTTTACCCCGTCGACGGTTAATTGCGGTGTGTCATATTCGTGGTGGTTGACGAATATCAGGCGGTCGGCGTACACACGTCCTTTCCCGTCGAACAGCGTAAACTGGTTTACTCCCGTAGGAAGCTGGTCGGACGGAATTTCTACGGTCGCTTTGCCGCCGTCGTCGAGCTTGATGTCATAATAGGCTTTCGATACGCCGTTGTGCATGACCTGCAGGCCGAGAACCGGTTTCGGGTCCGGAAGGCCGGAGGATTGGATAGAGGCGTTGACGACCTCCCCTTTTTGTACGACAGCCATGGCGCAGCCCTCCTTTTCCGGTTCGGGCAATGCGTATGTATAATCATATCCTTCGTATCGGAATACGGCTTTATATTTCTCTCCAGCCGGTATGTCCGGTAAAGTGAATATGCCGCGTCCCCGGTTCGTGGTTTTGGTCCGGGCGATTTCCTTCCCGTTTTTATCCTGTATGGATAGCTCGATATCGATGTGTTTTCCTTCCTCGGTGTTGGCTTCGAACGCTACTCTTCCGGTAGTGCCTTCCACGATGTCTCCTCCTTCGGGATAGAAGCGGAGGTCGAGTTTCGGCTTGCCTTTGTCGGATTTGAAGTATCTTCGCATCGGCCTGAGCGTCATGTCTTTGACGTAATCTCCGGGAGTTTGCGGTTGGTCGAATACCGGGAATACGCGTGAATAAATCTTATCATAATCCCGGAAAAAGTCTTTGGCCATTGATTTAAAGTAGAACATCAGTTCCGTCCATTTTGAATGCGGGTGTTCATACTGCCCGAAGTTCAGCATCCAACGGGTGTATGCCCTTAATTCATAATATCCGGCGTACAGGGAGTCGGTAAGCGCAAAAGCCCCGTGTCCCGTCCCGTCCGGCATTTCCAACTGTTGACGTTCTACCAGATAACCGTCGGGTGTGAGCAGTTCTACATATAATATTTTACTGAGGTCGGTCAGGGTCTGCCGGTCTGAGCGCGTGACGTAGGCTTTATACCATATCGTGTCGCCTACGAAATAGCAGGTGTTGTCGATGTGGAGAAAGACTTTTTCTTGGGGAATGGCCGTACCGAATTTTTCTACTTTCTGGCTTAAGGCCTCTGGGGTGGCAGAGGTTTGCGCTGCGTTTTCCCCTTGTCCCCATACGAAGAGAGAAGAGCAAAATGCAATACCGAGTGCAATGTTACGTTTCATGATATTTCGTTTAGGTTTGATAAGTATAAAGATAGTAATAAAATCTCCCATCAATAAATTTCTACCAAGAATTTCTTAGGTGATGTCCGCCGTTTATTGTTTTTATATCTATCTTTGCCCCAAGTAAAATTATTATGAAACTCAATTATACACATAAAGACTCTTATTATGACACTTATTAAATCTATTTCAGGCATACGCGGAACTATCGGCGGCCACGTGGGCGACACGCTGAATCCGTTGGACATTGTGAAGTTTACATCTGCATACGCCGCATGGATTCGCCGGACGACTACGGTGAAGAGCAATACCATCGTGGTGGGACGGGATGCACGCATTTCCGGCGAGATGGTCAAGAATGTGGTGTGCGGCACACTGATGGGCATGGGGTTCGATGTGGTCAACATCGGACTGGCTTCCACGCCGACCACCGAACTGGCTGTAACGATGGAAGGAGCCTGCGGCGGCATCATCATCACGGCCTCACATAACCCCCGGATGTGGAATGCTTTGAAATTATTGAATGAAAAAGGGGAATTCCTCAATCAAGAGGAGGGAAACGAAGTGTTGCGGTTAGCCGAGGAAGAGGCGTTTGAATATGCCGACGTGGACCATCTGGGGCACTATCGGGAAGACCAGACGGACGACCAAAAGCACATCGACTTTGTCAAGAACCTGAAATTAGTGGACGTGGAGGCGATTCGCAAGGCGCATTTCCGCGTGGCCATAGACACGGTCAATTCCGTGGGCGGCATCATCCTGCCCCGGTTGTTGGAACAATTAGGAGTGGAGCAGGTCACGGGGCTGTTTACGGAGCCGACGGGGAACTTCGGCCATAACCCCGAACCTTTAGAAAAAAACTTGGGCGACATCAAGGCTTTGATGCAAAAAGGCGGCCACGACTTGGCATTCGTGGTAGACCCGGACGTAGACCGTCTGGCCATGTTCTGCGAGGACGGGACGATGTACGGCGAGGAATACACCTTGGTGACAGTGGCAGACTATATTTTACAGCACACGCCGGGGAACACGGTGTCTAACTTGAGCTCTACCCGTGCCTTGCGCGATGTGACCCGTATGCGCGGAGGGGAATACAGCGCGGCTGCGGTCGGCGAGGTGAACGTGGTGGCCAAGATGAAAGAGACCCGTGCCGTGATTGGCGGGGAAGGTAACGGCGGGGTGATTTATCCGAAGGCGCATTACGGGCGCGACGCATTGGTCGGCATTGCCCTCGTGTTGACCTATCTGGCCCGGACGGGAAAGAAAATGTCCGAACTGCGTGCCACCTATCCGTCATACTTCATGGCCAAGAACCGTATCGACCTGACGCCGGAGACAGATGTGGATGCCATTCTGGAGAAAGTAAAAGACATGTATAAGGACGAAGAGGTGAACGACATCGACGGAGTGAAGATTGATTTTCCCGACAAATGGGTGCATTTGCGTAAAAGCAATACCGAGCCGATTATCCGTGTGTATTCCGAGGCAGCCACGCAGGCTGAGGCAGAGGAAATCGGGCGGAAAATCATGGACGTGGTGTATTCGCTGGCTTGACGAATCTATTCATCATTAACCTGAGAAATATGAAAAAACTGTTATTGTATGTGTGGGGCTTGCTCTTCTGTTTGGGGATGCAGGCCGGTGGAGAACGGGAAACGGTGCTGTTGCGGGACGGATGGCGGTTTACCCGTGCGGACAATGAGTCGTTCGGCGGAGTGCAGGTGGACGACGGAAAGTGGGAACGCGTGTCCGTGCCCCACGATTGGGCGATAAGCGGGCCGTTCGATGCGAACAACGACCGGCAGTTCATGGCCATCGAGCAGGACGGACAGAAAGAAGCCCAGAACCAGTCCGGACGTACGGGAGGACTGCCTTTCGTTGGCGTAGGCTGGTACAGGCTGCATTTCGACGTGCCTGGTTTCGGGGCGGACAAGCGCGTGGTGCTGATGTTCGACGGGGCGATGAGCCACGCGCAAGTCTATGTCAACGGAAAGAAGGTGGGGAATTGGCCGTATGGCTATAATTCCTTTTATTTCGACGTGACGGATGCCGTGAACGCAAAAGACAATGTGTTGGCGGTGCGCTTGGAGAATGAACCCGAAAGCTCGCGCTGGTATCCGGGGGCCGGGTTGTACCGGAACGTGCATCTGGTCGTGTCGGGCAAAGTCGGGGTACGTACATGGGGCACGACCGTCACCACGCCGGCGGTGCGTGAGGATTTTGCGAAAGTGAAGGTGCGTACGGAACTGGAATATCCCGACGGCACGGACTGCAAGGACATCCGTCTGAAAACCGTCCTGCGTGCTCCCGGAGGACAAAAAGTGGCGGAGCGCGAAACCGCCTTGTCGCCGTATGACGAAGGTGTGTTCGAACAGGATTTCGTGGTGGACCGCCCCCTGTTGTGGGATTGCGAATATCCGAACCTTTACCGGGCGGACACGGAGGTGTACTATCAGGGACGTTTGAGCGATACCTACCAGACTACGTTCGGCATCCGTACGATTGAAGTCGTCCCCGAAAAAGGCTTCCTGTTGAACGGGAAAAAATTGGTTTTCCACGGCACGTGCAATCATCACGACTTGGGACCGTTGGGCACGGCGGTGAACATGCAGGCCATCCGTTACCGGCTGAAGATGTTGAAGGACATGGGCAGCAATGCCTATCGTTCGTCGCACAACATGCCGTCGCCGGAACTGGTGCAAGCCTGCAACGAGATGGGGATGCTGTTGATGGTGGAGACTTTCGATGAGTGGAAAGCCAAGAAAATGGCCAATGGTTATAACAAGTACTACGACGAGTGGGTGGAACGCGATTTGGTGAATGTGGTGCGTCATTACCGCAACGACCCGGCGGTCGTGATGTGGTGCATCGGCAACGAGGTGCCCGACCAAGGTTCGGCGCAGGGAGCAAAGCTTTGTCGGATGATGCAGGACATCGTGCACCGCGAAGACCCCACGCGGCCCTGCACACAGGGCATGGACCGTGTGGATGCCGCCATCAAGAGCCATGTGGCGGCCATCATGGACATCCCGGGCTTCAATTACCGTTCTAATCTTTACCAGAAAGCTTATAAGGCATTGCCGCAGCAAGTGGTACTGGGGTCGGAAACGGCTTCTACGGTAAGCTCGCGCGGCGTGTATAAGTTCCCTGTGGAACGCAAGGCCGGGGCGAAATACGACGACCATCAGTCGTCTTCCTACGATGTGGAACATTGCTCGTGGAGCGACTTGCCGGAGGACAATTTTATCCTGTCCGAGGATTTGCCCTACGATATGGGCGAGTTCGTGTGGACAGGCTTCGACTACTTGGGCGAGCCGACGCCGTATTATGACGATTGGCCCAGCCATTCTTCGCTGTTCGGCATCATCGATTTGGCTTACCTGCCCAAGGATCGTTATTACCTTTACCGCAGCCAATGGAACAAGGCAGCGGAGACCTTGCACATCCTTCCGCACTGGAACTGGCCGGGGCGTGAAGGCGAGGTGACCCCGGTATTCGTGTACACCAATTACCCCACAGTGGAACTTTTCATCAATGGCAAGAGTCAAGGGAAACGTACGAAAGACACCACCGTCAAGCTCGACGAGACGGAAAACGATGAGGCTCGCCGTGCTTTGGCCCGCCAGAAACGTTACCGGCTGATGTGGATGGACACGCGCTACGAGCCGGGCGAGGTGAAGGCTGTGGCCTACGACGAAAGCGGGCGGAAGCGCACGGAGCAGATCGTCCGTACGGCAGGTAAGCCTTACCGCATCGTATTGAAGGCCGACAAGGACACGTTGGACGCGGATTTGCGGGATGAGGACTTGGCTTTTGTCACGGTCAGCGTGGTGGACCGCGAGGGCAACCTCTGTCCCGACGCACAGCATACGGTGAAGTTTTCTGTCCGTGGAGCCGGGTATTACAAGGCCGGAGCCAACGGCAACCCAGTGTGTCTTGAACCGTTCGGCCGGCCGCAAATGCCGGTGTTCAACGGACAGATGACCGCCATCGTGGCGGAAAAGGGACAAGCCGGAACCCTTCGCCTGAAAGCGGAAGCCAAAGGACTGAAGTCCGCCGAACAGGTCTTGGCTGTCAAGCGGACGGAATAAGCTCGGAGGGAGGAGGAAATCCCTTTTTTCTATTCCTGTGCCTCTGGGGCGTAGGTCTCGATGAAGTCCTTCTCGAAAGGAAGCGTACGGAGCACGTTCAGGTGAGAACGTGCTTCTTCTTTTTTATGTAAGGCCAGACAAATCCGGACCATCTGTTTGAGCAGGAGCGGAGACGGGCCGTTGGTATTCAAGCGCGCTTTGCCCAGTTCGTAAGCGATGGGGTATTGTTCCGA
>ERZ1027044.1025-NODE-1025-length-11862-cov-8.307614_pt1 | contig 11862 bp, 8 predicted proteins | sample MGYA00519433_ERZ1027044 | MGnify/ENA primary metagenome ERZ1027044 (study PRJEB26926, sample SAMN06164589) | human gut metagenome | biome: ENVO:00009003; feature: ENVO:2100002; material: ENVO:00002003 | host: Homo sapiens | place: USA | collected 2012 ... | reverse complement strand
AAAAACAATATGTGAGTACACAGAGCGTGCTTGAAAAATCATTTCAATGTCAAATTACATATCAGACAGCATGTCAGAAAATATATAAAAACCATCTCAGAAATATATCTCTAACATATTCCGAAAGCATTTTTCAAACATACTCTGGCATACGTTAGGTCAGATGATCAAATCTCAGAAAGTATTAAAAAGGAGGCACCAAAATGAATGAAAAAGGGATATCTCTGGTTCAGTTAAGACAGAGAAAAACACGTCAGACAGCAGCACTTTTTCTGGCACCTGTTATCATTTTATTAGTAGTATTTATCGCGTATCCGATTATTGATACATTTATTACAAGCGGATACCAGTGGAATGGTATTTCCGCAGACAAGAAGATGGTAGGACTTGCAAACTGGGCAAAACTGATCAAAGATACAAAATTCTGGATAGCATTTAAGAACAACGTTATTATCATGATCCTATCTATCATTATCCAGATTCCGTTAGGACTTGCAATGGCAACATTCCTTGACTTTGGCGGTAAGAAACTTACAATTTTCAAGGTTATCTGGTTTATTCCAATGCTTATGTCTTCTGTTGCCATTGGTTTCCTTTTCACATACGCACTTGCAACAAACGGAGGTATTGTCAGCACAATTTCCGGATGGTTCGGAGGGGGCAACATTGACCTTCTTGGTAATCCGAAATTAGCATTGCTCACAGTTATTCTTATCATTGCATGGCAGTTTACACCATTCTACATGGTTTACTTTATGGCTGGTTATACAAACATCCCATATGATGTATTTGAAGCAGCAAGAATCGATGGTGCTACAAGAGGACAGTATTTCTGGAAGATTGCACTTCCACTTCTTATTCCGTCAATTAAGAGTGCAGCTATCCTTTCAATGGTTGGATCTCTGAAATACTTCGATCTGATCTATGTTATGACAGGTGGCGGTCCTGGTACTGCTACAGAGCTGATGGCAACCTATATGTACAAAGAATCATTCAAGAACTTTAACATGGGTTATGGCTCAGCCATTGCAGGAGGTATGTTTATCCTGATTACAATGGTATCTATGATTACTATGAAACTTATAAACGGAAAACAGGAGGATTAAGGGATGGACAGCTATAAGAAAAGTAGAAGAAAAAGCATCATAGCCTGGGTCATTGCTTTTGTTCTTGCTATCGGTGCAGCAATTGTATCATTTACACCTTTTATATTCATGGTGCTGAACTCATTCAAAGAGAAATTTGAGATGCTTACCAAGGGTGTATTCCAGCTTCCTGATCAACTGAACTGGTCCAATTACACTGAGGTACTTACAGGCGGGTTTGCAAATTACTTCAAGAACAGTGTGATCGTTCTTGCAATTTCCCTGATCCTGCTACTGTTTATTTCAGCATGCGCTTCTTATCCTCTGGCAAGATTTAAGTTTAAAATGGCACAGCCGATTTATGCGATCATTGTAGCCTGTATGTCTATTCCTGTACATATTACATTGATCCCTGTATTCAAAATGTCAAAGTCAACAGGACTTTATGATACAATCTGGTCACTGATCGGACCGTATGTCGCATTCGCAGTTCCGATTTCCGTATTTATCCTGACCAGCTTTATGAAAGAGATTCCGAGAGAAATCGAAGAATCTGCTGAAATTGACGGATGTGGAAAGATTCAGATGTTCTTCTCCATGATCCTGCCGCTTTCCAAACCCGGAATGGCGACACTGGCAATTTACAATGGTGTAAATATGTGGAATGAATTCTCATTTGTAAATACACTGACACAGTCTGCCCAGAATCGTACCCTGCCGTTGGCAATCTGGGAATTTCAGGGACAGTATTCTATGAATACACCAATGATCATGGCGGTTCTTACATTAACACTTTTACCAATGGTTATCATGTTTATTATTTTCCAGGATAAACTGGTAAAAGGTATGACTGCAGGTGCTGTAAAGGGTTGATTCTTTCTGCGAAATCTGTTGTATCCATTTACCATTGAACATGGTATGATATTGGGGAGGTAAAATCCCCCCCTGATCATGTGGGTATATGTGAAATTATGTGACAGATGAGGAAAGACAACATGAACAAATGGAAAACAAAATTCAGCTACTGGAAATTTGATAAAAAAATACTTTTACTTGTGACCGTCAGTATTCTTATTGTAACGCTGACGGTTGCAGGTGTTTCTCTGACTTTTTCTATAGCATCGATGAAAGAGCAGTCTGTAGAACTTCTGCAGATGCAGAATAATACAGTTGCGGAATCTTTTAAGGGATCAATGGATTCATATAAAGAAATCGTATTGGGTACGATCATGGATGATTCTGTGCAGAATTACTGCAGGCAGGTGCAGAAAAATGAGCTGAAGACAGCAGACATTGATGCAGTTTACAGCAAGCTGGAGAATCTGAATAATATGTATGAGAGTCTGAACTTTGCTGCCATTGTCAGTTCGGATTATAAAAGTTACTACTACAGAGGAAAGGGTTCTTTATCAGTTACGCAGTTTGAAGAAGTGTATCCCCAGGCATATGAGAGAAGCAAATATGCGCAGAAAGGAACGCTGAAAGTTTCCTATAATAACGATTATTATAACGATTATTATAAAGGGAACAGATATACATTGAGTCTGTATTATCCATTATATGATACCAGAAAAGTATCTGATGCAAGAGGGCTTCTGTGCATGAATTTCGATGATCCGGCAGTACAGAGGATGCTGGCTGTAGGAGATTCTTCAGCAGAAACAAGAGTAGTTGACACAGGTGGAATGATACTGCTTTCGAATGATAAAGAGGAGACAGGCCGTTACGTAAATTATATAGATGAGATGGAAAAAGGGATACAGATATTTACAAAGAATGGGAATATGTATGTATGCCAGAAGATTAAGAACTGGAATTATTATGTAGTCAGTTCGATTTCTTTTTATAAACTGATGGAATCAGGATTCCATATAATGGTTGTTGTGATTCTGGTTCTGATCATAGTGCTGATCATAGTAAGCATTATTATAAGAGCACTGGTCAGGAAAATGTATCAGCCCCTTAATAAGGTAGTATCTAATATGGATTATGTTGCAACAGGTTCCCTGAGAACAAGAATCAATGTTGACAATATGGGCGAGGATTTTGCCAAGCTTGCAATTGGTTTTAACTCTATGATGGATGAAATCGAGGTGTTGATGGAACAGGTAAAACTGGAGCAGCATCAGCTGGAGCAGATCCGTTTTAATGCCCTTCAGTCGCAGATCCAGCCACATTTTCTTTATAATACACTGGAATGTATCCACTGGCAGGCGATTGCCGAAGGAAATAAAGAGATTTCCACAATGGTAAAGGCGCTGGCGAAATATTACAGGATCTGTCTCAGCAAAGGACATGACGTGATCACGATCAGAGAAGAAGTAGAGCATATCAGGAATTATATGATTATCCAGAACATGAGATACGACAACATTATCGGAAGTGAGATTGTTGTAGAATCTCAGGTGGAAGAAAGCCTGATACCGAAGCTGACCCTGCAGCCACTGGTAGAGAATTCCATTTATCATGGAATGAAAGTAAAAGAGGGAAAAACAGGTACACTTTATCTTACAGCATATAAAAATGAGGATGAAGTTATCATAAAGGTATCAGATACAGGCACAGGAATGAGTCAGGAACAGATAGATGAAATGAATGAACAGCTCTCCAGATACGAGGATTCCTTTGGATATGGAGTGCGAAACGTAAACAAGAGGATTGAACTTCTTTTTGGGGAGGGATATGGTCTTAATTACCAGAAGAATGATTCGGGTGGAGTAACTGTCGTGATCCATCTGCCATATCAGACAGAAATCAAAAAGAACACAGCAGGAGGCGAGCGGACGTGTGTATAGAGTACTGATTGTTGATGACGAAAAGATGATACGCATGGGTATGAAAAATGCCATAGACTGGAAGAAACTGGGAGTAGATGACGTATTTACTGCTGCGTCAGGAAACGAGGCTTTGAAGATTCTTAAAGAAGAAGGTCCTGAAATTATGGTTACAGATATCCAGATGACAGAAATGACAGGACTGGAACTGATTAAAGCGGCCAGAGAATCAGTACCTGAACTGCGTGTGATCGTGCTTACAGGCTTTGATAATTTTGAGTATGCAAGAGAGAGCCTGCGGCTTCAGGTGCAGGATTTCTTCCTGAAACCGATTGATGAAGATGATCTTTTCAATGCGATAGAAAAGCAGATAAAAGAACTGAAAGAGCAGGAAAACAAAGAGCAGAATCAGGCCAGAGTGTGGCGCTCTCAAGGCTCTGTAGTGCAGATGAGACTGGAGCAGTGCATGAGGAATTTGGTGCATACAAAAGCAGATAAAGAGATGCAGTTGTATATTCTCCAGAAAGATTTTCAGTTTGATATTAAGCAGAAAATGAGCCTGATTCTTCTGGAACAGGGAATGTATACAGAACAGCAGAATGACGGGAAATTCCGTGCAATGACTGTTAAAAATGTCTGCATGAGCATGGTGGATTCCCAAAACAGAGGAATCACATTTGTAGATGATGACGGTACGATTGCGATTGTCTGTTTTGAAAAGGATGATGACGACAGCGTTCTGGAACAGATTGAAGAATTGTCGGATGTACTGAAGGATGAATTTGAATATAAACCAAAGATTACGGTTGGAAGTGCAGTGCAAGGATTTGAAAATCTGGCAATTTCCTACAATGATGCCAGATATCTTCTGGAACATGAAAAAAAGAATATTCAGGACATTATACAGACGATGGGGGCTCAGAACAAGAAGAAAATCTTCTGGGAAATCTATGCAGAACTGCGAAATATCATGATTTCCAATATAGGAACTCCAGATTATGTACTAAAGGCATTTAATACCTTTACTAAGGCAACGGAATCCTATAATCTTTCTCCTTCTGCTGTGCGCAGATGTTGTTTCGAGATTGCCTCCTCTTTGATTTTTTCCTACATGGAAGAATCGTGTGAGGTGGAAGAAGGAAAGTTGGATGCACTCTCCAAGAGTCTGTCATCAGCAGGAAAAGAAGAGGCCTGTGAGATTACGAGAATGTTTATTGAGCAGCTTATTGAAAATGATGAAGAGGATGTACATTATACCATTTCCAATGCCAGACACTATATAGATGAGCATCTTGCAGAGGATATTTCGGTTTCCAGCATTGCGGAAAGTCTCTATATCACACCGAATTATTTCTCCAGATTATTTAAGCGGATTACAGGTGAAGGATGTAATGAATACATTGTCAGAAAGAGGATTGAGAAGGCGAGGAGCCTTCTGGAAACTACCAGCATCAAGACTGGAAAGATTGCTATGATGGTAGGATACAGAGATACGAATTATTTCTCACTGGCATTTAAGAAACATACAGGAAAATCTCCGACGAAATACAGAGAAGAAATGCAGAATACATAATGCAGGAGTAGCGGGCTGCGCTGAGGCTTTGTTAATACCTGCTGAATAATTATCAAATTATATAAACAGGAGGATCTGAAATGAAAGATCACAGAAAAGAAAGAGCAGAAGCAAGAAAAAAAGCAGAAAAACTGGTATCACAGATGACGCTTCTGGAGAAGGCTTCCCAGTTAAAATACGATGCTGCTCCCGTGAAAAGACTGGGTGTTCCGGCATATAATTACTGGAATGAAGCACTGCATGGAGTAGCCAGAGCAGGTGTGGCAACCATGTTCCCGCAGGCAATTGCGATGGCTGCAGTATTTGACGATGAAGAGATGAAAAAAGTTGGCGACATCATTGCAACTGAGGGAAGAGCAAAATACAATGCATATTCTGCAAAAGAAGACAGAGACATTTACAAGGGTCTTACTTTCTGGTCCCCCAATGTAAACATTTTCAGAGATCCGAGATGGGGCAGAGGGCATGAAACCTATGGTGAGGATCCATATCTGACGTCCAGACTTGGCGTGAAATTCGTAGAAGGAATCCAGGGTGACGGACCTGTAATGAAAGCGGCAGCATGTGCAAAGCATTATGCAGTGCACAGCGGTCCGGAATCGCTCAGACATGAATTTGATGCACAGGCAAGCATGAAGGATATGTGGGAAACATATCTTCCGGCTTTTGAAGCGCTTGTAACAGAAGCGGATGTTGAGGCTGTAATGGGTGCTTATAACAGGACAAACGGAGAACCCTGCTGTGCACATAAATATCTTATGGAAGATGTCCTGAGAGGAAAATGGAAATTCGAAGGTCATTATACTTCTGACTGTTGGGCAATCCGTGACTTTCATGAACATCACATGGTAACTTCCACACCAAGACAGTCCGCTGCTATGGCATTAAATGCAGGCTGTGACCTGAACTGTGGAAATACCTATCTTCATATGATGGGAGCTTATCAGGATGGACTGGTAACAGAAGAAAAAATCACAGAATCCGCAGTAAGACTGCTGACAACCAGATATCTGCTGGGCCTGTTTGACGGAAGTGAATATGATAAGATACCGTATAGTGTGGTAGAGTGCAAAGAGCACATTGATGAAGCTCTTAAGATGGCAAGAAAGAGCTGCGTACTTCTGAAGAATGATGGAGTTCTTCCGATTGATAAAACAAAAGTAAATACTATTGGTGTCATCGGCCCGAATGCAGACAGCCGTGCAGCTCTTATTGGAAATTATCATGGAACATCTTCAGAATATATTACTGTTCTTGAAGGAATCCGTGAAGAAGCAGGTGACGATGTAAGGATCCTTTACTCTCAGGGATGTGATTTATATAAAGACAAAGTTGAAAATCTGGCATGGGATCAGGACAGAATTTCTGAGGCAGTAATTACAGCGGAAAACAGCGATGTAGTCATACTCTGCGTAGGTCTTAATGAGACTCTGGAGGGAGAAGAAGGAGATACCGGAAACAGTGATGCATCCGGGGACAAAGTTGATCTTCATCTTCCGAAAGTACAGGAAGAACTGATCGAGAAAGTAACAGCAGTAGGAAAACCTACCATCGTAGTTCTGATGGCAGGAAGTGCGATTGACCTGAATTATGCGCAGGATAACTGTAATGGAATCCTTCTTGCATGGTATCCGGGAGCAAGAGGCGGACGTGCAATAGCAGATCTTCTCTTCGGAAAAGAATCTCCATCAGGAAAACTTCCGATAACCTTCTATAAAGACCTGGAAGGAATGCCGGAATTTACAGATTACTCTATGAAGAACAGAACTTACCGTTATATGGAAAAAGAGGCACTTTATCCATTTGGATACGGACTTACATACAGTGATACCTGTGTAACAGAAGCAGAGGTTGTCGGTGAAGTATCAGCAGAGTCCGATATCGTGTTAAAAGCAACTGTTAAGAACAATGGAACAGTAGATACAGATGAAGTTGTTCAGGTGTATATCAAAGACCTTGATTCTCCGCTTGCAGTTCGTAACTACAGTCTCTGCGGATTTAAGAGAGTATCTCTGAAAGCGGGAGAAGAGAAATCTGTAGAATTTACAATTTCTAATAAAGCAATGAATATAGTTGATGAAGATGGAAATCGTTACATCGCAGGAAAACATTTCCGTTTATTTGCAGGAGTATCCCAGCCGGATACAAGAAGTGCAGAACTGACAGGACATAAGCCTGCTGAGGTAGAAATTGCACTTTAACCGAACGGAGTAAGTATTCTGTTTCAATTGCGAAAAGTAACATAAAATAAAAACCATATTATATATGGACAGGAGGAACACAGACATGAAAAACAAAATTAAAAAAATATTACTTCTTGGAATGACAGCCATGTTTACTGCCGGTGCAGCAGGCACAGCAGTTATATCCTGTCCTGTATGGGCAGATGAAGCAGAACAAAACTCTGAGACTGCAGAAGAGCCAAAAGCAGAAGATGCAGCTGTGGAAGAAAAAATTGCTGATCAGACAGATGATAAAACAGAAAATACAGATTTAAAAACTGTAGAACATCCAAGAATGTCTGCCTATTCCATTCGCAGATTTTCCATTGTAAAGGACGGCGAAGAAGTATTTCAGATCAAACAGGAACCGGCAGATTATAAGATGGATTTCGACTACTGGGAAATTACCAATCCGTATGATGAGACTGCAACAGTAAACACAGAGAATATGTATGAAATGTTTGGAGTGCTGGCTGCTTTTGATCTCAGCAACGGCGTCGATGCAGCAAATACAGATACCGGACTGGATAATACAAAGACATATTTTACAGTAGATTTTGTAAATACAGTTAACGATGACACAGCAAAAGAAACACAGGATGCAGATGCAACAGCAACGATCCTTATCGGAAATACAGATGAGAATGGTGACTATTATGCATGTGTAAAAGGATACGAAGAGGCTGTTTATATGCTTTCAAAAGAGTCGGTGAACAGTCTTCTGGAGCTGAAACCGTTTAATCTGATTCTGAAGATTCCGGCATTGGTAAATATTGATACACTTGGCAGTGCAGACATGACCATCGGAAAGAAAACATATACGATGAAGCTGGACGGCAGCGATTATAAATTTGGAAAGAAAACTGTAAAGAAGGAGAAATTTACTGAATTGTATCAGGCACTTCAAAGTATAATGCTTGATTCGGAAGTCGAAGAAACAAAAGATGCAGCAGATAAGGAAGAAGTGCTGACTGTAACATTCCACAGAAACACAGAAGAAGCTCCGGAAGTAACTCTGAAATATTATACATATGATGATACTTATGATAGTCTGGAAATCAATGGAACCGAGAGATTTCTTGTAAAAGCTGAAGATGTGGATGCACTGGTAAAACAGATTAAAAAAGCGTTTTAATCGAATAAATTGTGGAACAGTTATTTGGTTACGGGTAAGTGTAGAAGCGGATGATTTTATCTGATTGATTAAAGAGATATAGATATTGCAAACAGTAAAAACGGATTGCGAAGTTCACGTTGAACGGCAATCCGTTTTTACGTTATATTTTAAATTTTTTATGGATTTGTTAATTGTAAACAGTGATTATTCTCCCTGATAGTTGAACCAGTCAAAGTCAGCATAATTAGTACTTGGCTGATGGTTGGAACTTGTATACATACCGATGTATGTTCCGGTAAATCCGTTATTTACTACAGAACTTAACAGAGAAGCATCCAGCCCTCTGACAAGCGGGAGCATTTCCTGATCTGTGTATCCGTAATAGAAGTCATAATCAGTAGTATTACCCTGAACACTGAGGTAGAGGCGTTTTACATCTTTGATCTCAGTTTCTGCAAGCAAAGATTTTGTACCATTTTCTGTTTGGTAAGCCTGAAGGAATGGCTTTCCGTCTTTCTGAACTAATACCATAAGATAATGGAAACGGTCATCCTGTACAAGAGCAATTCCGGCCTCTTCATTCTCGTTTGCAGGAGTAAATTCCATAGCTGTTTTTGCCAGGAATACTTTGTGACGCTGTCTGCGTCCTATGAAAGAAGGAAGACAGATTTCGTTCAGAACTTCTTTTCTTGTATACAGACGCAGATATCCGAAGCGGTCTGTCAGAGAATAAATTTGTTTAACTGGCGGATGAATGGTATTCCACTGCATCTGCAGAGTATCACATTCGAAGTTATCAGATTCAGGCATTAATGGATAAATGGTCTTAGGTAGATCCGGAAGACGGTCTTCTGTCTGGACAAGTCCTGTTTTATTGTCAACCATAGGCCATCCGTCTTCGGCCCATATAATCGGAACCATAAAGGTCTCGCGGCCAAGATTATAATGTCCTCCTTCATATGGACGCACAGCCAGAAGGACCATCCACCATTCACCATTCTGAGTTTCTACGATATCAGCATGTCCTGTAACAGAAATCGGGTTCAACAGAGGCATGTGTCTGTGACTAACAATCGGATTTCTCGGGCAGATTTCGTAATCTCCCTGAATTGTACGGCAGCGGGCCATCTGTACACTGTGATTTACGAAAGTACCACCCTCTGCAACAAGGAGATAATACCATCCGTCCTTCTTGTAAATATGCGGAGCCTCAATCCATTTACTGCGTGTTTTTACACCATCCCAGATAATGTAACGAGGTCCCTTGAACTGGAAGGTTTCCGGATCAAGCTCGTTCAGATAGATACCATGATGTCCTTCATAAAGGCAGTCAGGACTGATGTAGTTGCCTACATACCACAGAGAACCGTCATCATCAAAGAAAAGACTGGAGTCGATGCCGTCTGCACCTTTTACAACAATCGGATTACTCCACGGGCCGGCAGGATTTTTTGCTGTAATAATATAATTGTCACGGTCTGCTTCACGTCCTGCAGATACGAAAGTGTTAATGATGTAATAAGTTCCGTTATGATAACGGATACTTGGTGCCCATAATCCTTCAGAAGTTTCGCAGTTTTTATAGTCAAGCTGCTCAGGTCTGTGGATTCCATGACCAACCTGTTCCCAGTGAACCAGATCCTTACTGTGGAAAATCGGCAGTCCCGGATAATAAACGAATGAAGAAGTAACCATATAATAATCATCTCCTACCCGGCAGATAGAAGGGTCAGGATAAAAACCGGGAAGAAGCGGATTGTGATATGTATTTTGAAGCATAAAAAGAACCTCCTTAAAAAACTATAATCATTTTAACTATAGGGCAAAATTATAATAAGTAAAATAGAAATAAGTTTCTATCTGATGGAAAAAACAGCACAGTTTTTGCTGTTTAACCGAATCAAGTAAGTCCCCTGTGGAGGTTACAAAAAGCAATAAGCAGTGGGTGGGGACCTTGACCAAATTATACCAAAATTATCCAAATAAAATCATGGATTTTTTTCAGAAAACGTAGTATAGTAACAATAGCTGATAATAAGTTACTGAGAACAGAGTGAACAGTAACGATGATATATCACAGTATATTGAAAATAATAACAGAGAGCAGGTGACAGAATTTGGAAAAAGTGATAATCATAGGTGCCGGACCTGCAGGAATTTCCGCTGCGCTTTATGCAGTTCGTGGAAATCTGGATCCCCTGGTGATCAATAATGGGATCGGTGCTTTGGAAAAAGCAGAGAAAATAGAAAACTATTACGGACTGGAACATCCGCTGTCCGGTCAGGAATTATATGATACAGGAATCGCTCAGGCGAAAGCACTGGGCGTACGAATATTGGATGCACAGGTTCTGGGAGTCGGCGGGTTTGATACTTTTGTGGTAAAAACTACAGGAGGTGAATTTGAGACTCAGAGTCTGATTCTTGCAACAGGAAGTAAGCGCGCTGCACCGAAGATACCGGGTGTTAAAGAATTTGAGGGAAAAGGTGTCAGCTACTGTGCAATCTGCGATGCTTTCTTTTACAGAGGCAAGGATGTAGCAGTTCTTGGAAACGGTGATTTCGCCATGCATGAAGCAAAGGAATTGTCTAATACTGCTTCTACAGTAACCATTTATACAAACGGTGAAGAACCGGAATTTACACCTGAAGAAAATATCAGTGTAAACACAATGAAGATCCAGTCTGTAGAGGGCGATGATCTGGTATCCGGAATCCGTCTTGAACCTGATGTGCAGGCAGAGGAAATAAAGGCAGGAGCAGGTCAGCAGGCAAATGATTTCTGTCCTGCAGAGGGTGTATTTATTGCAATGGGAACTGCAGGCAGTACTGAGATTGCCCGCCAGATGGGAGCTGAACTTACGGAAAAAGGCAACATTAAAGTTAACGAAAATATGGAAACAACCATCCCGGGACTCTATGCGGCAGGTGACTGTACAGGCGGACTTCTTCAGGTGGCGAAAGCTGTCTATGAGGGAGCACAGGCAGGTATTAATGCAGGGAAGTATGTAAGATCTTTAAAATAAAAAATCTAAAATAAAAACTGAAAATTTAACAGGGTTATAGCTGTCTCTTATACACATCTGACGCT
>ERZ1027044.1016-NODE-1016-length-11968-cov-5.923277_pt1 | contig 11968 bp, 10 predicted proteins | sample MGYA00519433_ERZ1027044 | MGnify/ENA primary metagenome ERZ1027044 (study PRJEB26926, sample SAMN06164589) | human gut metagenome | biome: ENVO:00009003; feature: ENVO:2100002; material: ENVO:00002003 | host: Homo sapiens | place: USA | collected 2012 ... | reverse complement strand
CGGCGATCTTCACGCCCTCCTTGGCCTCGATGGCCTGATGCAGGCCCTCGTTGTAGCGGCGGCCGATCATCAGGCGGCCGGTGAACTCGTCCACAATGATGACCTCGCCGTTCTTCACGACATAGTCGATATCCTTCTGCATCACGCCGTAAGCCTTGATGGCCTGATCGATGTGGTGGGCCAGGGTCATATTCTCAGCAGCGGCCAGATTCTCGACCTTGAAGTATTCCTCGGCCTTCTGGATGCCCTTGGCAGTCAGGGTGCAGGTCTTGTGCTTTTCGTCCACGACATAATCGCCGTCGGTCTGCTCATCGGCCTCCACCTTATCTTCCAGCTCGACCACCACGCTCTTGTGCAGGGTGCGGACGAAGCGGTCCACCTGAGTGTACAGGCTGGAGGAATCCTCGCCCTTGCCGGAGATGATCAGAGGGGTGCGGGCCTCATCGATCAGGATGGAGTCCACCTCATCGACGATGGCAAAGGCGTGGCCGCGCTGCACCATGTTGTCCTTATAGGTCACCATGTTGTCGCGCAGGTAGTCGAAACCGTACTCATTGTTGGTGCCGTAGGTGATATCGGCGTTGTAGGCGCGGCGGCGGGCATCGCCATCGATGCCCTGCACGATCAGGCCGACATTCAGGCCCAGCCAGCGGTAGAGCTTACCCATCCACTCGCTGTCGCGCTTGGCCAGGTAATCGTTGACGGTGACGATGTGCACGCCCTCGCCGGTCAGGGCGTTCAGGTAGGCGGGCAGGGTGGCCACCAGGGTCTTGCCTTCACCGGTCTGCATCTCGGCAATGGAGCCGCGGTGCAGGGCAATGCCGCCCATGATCTGCACAGGGAAGTGCTTCATGCCCAGCACACGCCAGGCAGCTTCGCGGCAGACAGCAAAGGCATCGGGCAGGATATCATCCAGCGTCTCGCCGTTTGCCAGCCGCTCTTTCAGGGCCGGGGTCTGCGCCTGCAGCTCGGCATCGGACATCGGCTGATACTTTGTTTCCAGTGCCAGCACCTTTTTGGTAATGGGATTGATCTTTTTCAGCTCCCGGTCAGAGAAGCTGCCAAAGAGTTTTTCAGCAAGGGACATTATTACACCTCATCTATCAAAAATCGGGGCGGCAGGCCGCCCAACAGCGGAAAAACCACATACTGTTTATATGATACACCAAAGCTGAAAACCCGTCAAACCCGATGGATAGATTTTATCCGTTTTTTGGGTGAACTTTCTGTTAATTTAGAAAAAAAGACCCTCTCCGGCATTGCGCAGCAATGACGGAGAGGGTCGGTCCTATACCAATGTCGCCCCCGGGCGGGGAACGTGCTCCGTCAGCAGAGTGCGCAGCTGTTCCGGCAGGGCGTAAAAATTGCCGTTGGTATATTTCCACGCCCCCACCACAGCAAGAGCCGCCAGCAGAGCCAGCACCAGCAGCGTCATGCACACCCGGCGCAGGGGATGCCGCTTGAGTTGGGGGCTGGGCAGAACATCCTTCTTTGCAGCCCTGCGGGCAGGCAGGAAGCCTGTCCCCTCAGCCTGAAACTTGTTTGCCGCCGTGCGCCGGATGATATCCAGCAGCCAGAGAGCGGGGTTCTCCCCCGCCGGGACGGTGCGCAGAAAGCAGCCCTTCCTGCAGCTGAGCACCAGCACACAGTCATTTCCCCGCTCGGCACAGGCGGCAGAGAGATCTGCCCCCACCACGCGGCGGGCAGCCTGAGCCCGGGCCAGTGCCTGCCGGAGCGGGTCGGTGCAGTCTTTGGGCAGGCGGGCACGCTTTTCGATCAGCGGGCCTGTCTTGGGGTTGGCATAGCTCACCGCGCCAAAATCAAAGACCTTCTCGGCCCCGGGCAGGTTCTCGAGCCGGGCTTCCAGCAGGGCACCGGCGGCAGCATCCGCACAGATGAGCAGCTTATCGTGCCGTTCCAGCGCCTCCACCACGGCGGCAGGCAGAGTGGTCTCTCCTGCCCCGTACAGGTCTGCCGAAAACGCCTGCCGCAGGGCCTGCGCGGCCTTTTTCAACCCGGAAGGGCTCTGCGCCTGCAGGGCCACCAGCGTTTCCCCGCCCCGGCTCTTCCACTGGGCCGCGGTCCGCCACTGGGGCGGAAAGTTTTCCACCGTTTTGCCAACCGCTGTGGACTGCGCACCGAACAGCCGCAGCACACACCCGGTCTCCTGTTGCTGTGTCACCCTGCATTCCCCCTGCCTTTTAGTGGCCCAGGAACACCTCGTTCAGCTTGTCCAGCGCTTCGGCGCTGTGCTGTGCGTCCCGGGCAAGGGGCTCTGTGCCTGCAGGAACTTTTCCCTGTGCCAGCCGCAGGGCCAGCTCCAGGGCGGCCTGCGCGGCACGGGCACGCACCAATGCACGGTCGGGCCGGGAGACGGACAGCTTTTTCACATACACCGTCTCCCCCCGGGCCGCACCCAGATACACCGTGCCCACCGGGCGGAGGGCATCTCCGCCGGTCGGCCCGGCCACGCCGGTCACGCTGATGCCGATCTCAGCACCGGCGGCCTGTGCGGCCCCCAGCGCCATCTGGGCGGCCACGGGGGCCGACACCACATTGTACTTTGCAATGACATCCGGTTCCACGCCCACCAGCCTGGCCTTGGCAGCCTCCCAATAGGTCACAAAGCCGTAGCCGAACACTTCACTGGAGCCCGGCACCGAGGTGATGCGCTGTGCGATCAGCCCGCCGGTGCAGCTCTCGGCGGTGGAGAGGGTGAGCCCCTTTTCCTTTAAGGTGCGCACCAGTGTCTCCTCCAGCCCGGCCACATCCTCATCATACACCGCATCGCCCAGCAGATCATAGAACTTTTTGGCATATTCCCGGCACATTTTTTCGCCTTCCGCATCGGAAGCAGCCCGGGCGGTGATGCGGATCTCGCACTCACCGGTCTTACAGTAGATGGCAGCGGTCGGGTTGGCGTTTTCCAGCAGATCACGCACCTGATATTCCAGGTTGCTCTCGCCGCCCAGCACCCGCAGGGTAACAGAGTGCAGGGTGCAGTTCTGACGCTTCATCAGCAGGGGGCGAACGCTCTCGTTCCACATGGCCTTCATCTCACTGGGCACGCCCGGCATCAGGACAGCACAGCGGTCCTCCTGCTCAAACCATGCACCGGGGGCAGTGCCGTGGTGGTTGATGATCTTACGCCCCTTTACAGGTACCATGGCCTGCTTGCGGTTGTTGGGGGTGGTCACCCGGCCGGAGCGGGCAAAATAACCGGTGATCTTCTCCCACTCGCTCTCGTCAAAGACCAGCGTATCGCCATAGCAGGCGGCAACGGTCTCCTTGGTCAGGTCGTCTGCCGTGGGGCCCAGACCGCCGGTGAATACCAGCAGGTCACAGCGGTTCTTTGCCTCGTTGACAAAGTCCGCCAGCCGCCCCTGATTGTCGCCGATGGTGCTCTCCCGCTGGACCGTAATGCCCAGCTCAGCAAGCTCCCGGCTCAGGTACTGGGCGTTGGTGTTGAGGATGTTGCCGAGCAGCAGCTCGGTGCCCACACTGATGATCTCCGCTGTCATGCCGCTCACCCCTCAAACTCGATCTCGTCCGTAATGCGGATGCGGATCCGCTCGGTGTTCTCAGCAGCTTCGGCCTCCAGCTCTGCCAGACCGGGCATGGCGGCTTCGGCCTCCAGGATCTCTGCCAGCTCGGGGCGGATCTTCGGGTGCGGCGGGGTGAAGATGGTGCAGCAGTCCTCATAGGGCAGGATGCTGGTCTCGTAGGTGCCAATGTGGCGGGAAGTCTCGATGATCTCGGTCTTGTCCATGCCGATCAGCGGGCGCAGGATGGGCAGATCCTGGGCGGCATCGGTGCACTGCAGGGCCTTGACGGTCTGGCTTGCCACCTGAGCCAGACTCTCGCCGGTGATGAGGGCCTCGCAGCCCTGTCTGGTGGCAATACGATTGGCAATGCGCATCATGCTGCGGCGCATCAGCACCGTGAACAGCACATCGGGGGCATTGTCCCGGATATACTCCTGCGGCTTGGTGTAGGGCACCACAAACAGGTTGGAGCTGCCGGTATAAGGGGTGATCTTCTGGGCCAGAGCTTTAACTTTCAGTTTTGCGCGCTCAGAAGTATACGGAGGGGACGCAAAATGGATGTGATCCAGGGCCAGACCGCGCTTTGCCATCCGGTAAGCGGCCACCGGGCTGTCGATGCCGCCGGAGAGCATATTCAGGGCACGGCCGGAGGTACCCACGGGCAGGCCGCCCTCTCCGGGTATTTTCGGGCCGTGAATATACGCGCCGTAATCGCGAATCTCCACAATGACCTTAAACTGGGGGTTCTTCACATCCACCCGCAGGTAGTTGTGCAGCCCCAGCAGGTAAGCGCCCAGCTCCCGCATCAGCTCAGGGCTGGTCATGGGGTAGGTCTTATCCGAGCGGCGGGCCTCCACCTTGAAGGTCTTGATGCCGTGCAGGCTGTCGCCCAGATACTCCTCCGCAGTCCGGCAGATGGTATCAAAGTCCTTTTCGCAGACCACGGCACGGCTCAGTGCCGCCAAACCAAACACGGTGCGCACCCGGTCAAAGGCCAGATCCATGTCCACGTCCTCTTCTTCGGGCTCCATATAAAAGGTAGACTGGGTGCAGTACACCTTGAACTTGCCTACGGTCTTGAGCCGGTAGCGCAGGATCTTCATCATGGCCGACTCAAACTGGTTGCGGTTCAGGCCCTTCAGGGACATCTCACCCTGATAGCCCATAATAATTTCACGCATAGAGTTCTCCTTAATTATAGCTGGCTCACCCTCTCCGTCAGCGCTGACGCGCTGCCACCTCCCCCAAAGTGGGAGGCCTTGGCATTCCACGCAAAGTTTCCGGTTTTGTCAGGAGCTCCCCCTTTGGGGGAGCTGGACGCGGAGCGGCCTGAGAGGGTGAGGATGCTTTCCTTTTTTACTTTTTGATTCTCTGTAAGTGCTTCATGCCGTCCTCGAAGGCGTTGAGGAACGCGTCCACATCCTCGGGGGTGTTGTCCGCACAGAAGGACACGCGGATGGCCGTATCAATGGCCAGCGGGTCCCTGCCCATGGCGGCAAGGGTGTGGCTGGGCTGGCCCCGGCCGCAGGCACTGGCCGAGGAGACATAGACCTGCTGCTGTGCCAGATGGGCCAGCATGGTCTCGCTCTTGATGCAGTTCTCGCTGAAGTTCAGCACCTCGGGCACCGCATTGTCCGGGCTGTTGATGACCACCTCCGGAAAGGCTTTCAGCCCTTCCCGCAGGCGCAGATTCAGGGCGCGCACAGCAGCATCCCGGCTCTTCATGGTCTTGTTCAGGCGGGTGGCCGCGGCAGCAAGGCCCAGCGCATAGGGCAGGTTCTCGGTGCCGGGGCGCTTCTCCCGCTCCTGCTCGCCGCCCAGATAGGGAGCCTGGAACGCCTGACACAGGCTGTCGCTCAGGTAGAGCGCACCAATGCCCTTGGGTGCGTGGATCTTGTGGCCGCTGACAGCCAGCGTGTCGATGTTCGCCAGTTTGATGGGCACCCGCATCCAGGCCTGCACGGCATCCACATGGACGATGGTGCGGCTGTTGCGGCGCTTGACCTCTGCGGCCAGACGCTCCACATCGTTCCGGGTGCCGACCTCGTTGTTGACCATCATGCAGGCCACAAGGATGGTGTTTTTGTCCACATGCTCCAGCATCCGGTCGATGTCCAGCGTGCCGTCCGGGCCGGGGTCCACCACGGTCACATCATAGCCCATAGCGGCCAGACGCTCCAGCGGCTTCTGCACGCTGGGGTGCTCAAAGCCGGACACCACGATGCCCTTGCCGAACCTGCGGGTCAGAACCGCGCCCAGCAGGGCCATGTTGTTGCTCTCGCTGCCGCAGGAGGTAAAATAGAGCTCCCGGCTCTTGCAGCCCAGGGTGCGGGCCACGGCGGCGCGGGCGGCGTTCAGTACTTCCTCGCTCCGGGCACCGGGGGCATACAGGCTGGACGGGTTGGCCCAGTGCTCCCGCATGGCCTTGTTGATGACATCCGCCACTTCCGGGGCCACGATGGTGGTGGCGGCGTTGTCCAGATAATGCAATTCAGGGTTTTGCAGCATAAATTTTGATTCCTGCTTTCTCAGTTACGCCAGCGGCACCCGCCGCCGACAGGATTTCATACTAAACCATGATGATTATACCACAAAGCATCTGCCGCCGTAAAGTAGCACGGCCCACTTGCACGGCCCCGCCGGGTGCTGTATAATGAGGGTAACAAACACAAAGAAAGCCGGGTGTTTTTATGGCCGATTATCAGGAATACCGCCGCCGCATCCTGCGCAAGCGCTGGCGCAGGACTTTTGCCGTTGCCGGGCTGCTGGTGCTGCTCATCCTGCTCAGCGCCGTAGGCCTGCTGTGGAAGCGCCTCCACCGGGAGCAGAGCCCTGCCGCCGTGCAGGGCCCGACCATCTTCCAGCAGGAGCTGCAGAGCAGCGAGTGGAACACCATCAGCTACACGCCCGCGCGGCGGCTGACCGTGCAGACCACCTCTGCCGGGTCCACCGCCATGGATTTCCGGCTGGCCGCGCTGGACCGCACCACCGCCGTGGACCGCAGTTATTTTGCCAACGTCTGTTTTCTGGGCGACAGCCTGACGCAGGGGATGCAGATCTATTCCAGCGGCCTGCCGGAGGCCTCTTTCTGCGCCTACCGGGGCGCAAACCCCAGCGTTGTGGTCAATGGCACCACCTGCAAGCGCTCCGATGGCGGCACCGAGGTCCCCATGGAGGTGCTGACAGCCCGGCAGCCCCCGGTGCTGTATATCCTGCTGGGCACCAACGTGCTCAACCGGGACGGGGATTATTCCAGCTTCCTCACCTACTACCGGCTCATGCTGGATATGATCTCCCAGGCCTTGCCCAACACGCAGATCTACGTACAGTCCATCACGCCTGTCCGGCCCGAGGTGCGCAGCAGCCATCCCGGCCTGTACAAAGAGCGGCTGTGCGAGATCAACAATGAGCTGGCTGCCATTGCGCTGGAAAAGAACTGCGCTTTTCTGAACCTGTGGGAACCCCTTGCCGACGACAACGGCGACCTGAAAGCCGAGTACGCCCAACCCGACGGCATCCACATCAAGCCGGAAGGCTACCCCGCCTGGGTGGAATATCTCGCCACCCACACCGTGGGCCAACAGACGGCTTAAGCTGAATACTCACATAGAAAAACCGCCCTTCCGGTATCAAACTGGAAGGGCGGTTTTGTCATACAAACAGGAACGGGGAACGGCATCTAAACCGTTCCCCATCGATTAGTATTTGGCAGGCGTGGCGTTCTCCTGCATCTCTCAGAGCCTAAGCCCTTGTCGTTACCATCGGCGTGTGGCTGCCACGAAATTGACCACCTCAAATACCTTTCTTATCCTATGTTTAGGATACCACATTTATCCCTTTTTGTAAAGTATCTCACTCTGACGCAAAAGACGGCGGAAGCGTTTCTGGCTGATGCTCCACATTGTAATAATGGAATTTTTGTATTCTTCCGGATCATTGGAAACTTTCAGCCTCAGAATAATTTCTGCTGTCAAGTCCGGTGTTGAGATTTCTTTCAACACCAATGCAGTGTGCGGACGATTTCCACGCAGAATGTAGTCTGGCTCCTGTAGTACCTGCGAAATATAAGCCGATAATCGTCCATAATCACCGGGATGCCCCTCTTCGATGTGCAGAATCTGCTCTTCTGTGATGATAACTTCTTCTGTCAGCAGTTCCTGTTCCACAACACGGTATAATTCCCGGTCGATCTTACAGATAAAATTCACGTCCGCACTCACACCAATCCTGTTTGATAATTTCAGTATAACATCTTATAGTTGATTTGTATATAGAAAAGGGAGAGTGGCCTAACACAGGGATTTCATAGAATGGTATTTTGATTTGCCAAACAATAAAACTAAAACTTTTCATTGTTTGACCAGGCCAAGGCAATCAAGTAAGATTTCCGTTATATCTTTTGTTGCTATCGCCGGTTTGTCACTCATAATTTCCCAAACAGGGTCATTGCTACATTCTCCAGAAAAATATTTTCGGGCGCATTCTACTACACCCTTTATATTTTTTGTGTTCAACATAACATCAAAAGCTTCATCGAAAAGAAGCATATCATATTTTGTAGGTTTCTCTTCTTCAAGGTCAACCTCAAAAAGTCGAATTTGCGCTCTCTCTTCTTCCGATTTCTGAGCCCAGCCAGCTTCATATAACACTTTATAATATTCAATATTGTCGAAATAGTAGCTGCAATTTAAACGGCTTGGAAGAAAAGAAAATTCGGTTTCTCTTATAAATTCAAAGATTCCTTCAACACACCATTTTACATATTCACGCCATTCATCACCTTGCAATTTCATCGGCGCAATCGTTGTTTCGAGACACTGTTCAGATTGTTCTAATGTGCTGATAACCTCTCTACAACGAATTTCATTTCTCTTGTATCCAGCTTTTAATTTATCCCCAACTTGTAGTGTCTGACTCATGTGGTAAGCTTTCATCTTTTTCTCCACCGCTTCCGATTTGTTGAGCTAAAAAGTCCCATACCCAGCAACTTAACGGTGCGGACATGGGACTTCATATTTTTTCAATCAGAACAGCCCCGTGATCTTGCCTTCGGCATCCACGTCGATATTGACAGCGGCGGGCTTCTTGGGCAGGCCGGGCATGGTCATAATGTTGCCGCAGATGACCACCACGAAACCGGCACCGGCGGCAAGGCGGACTTCCCGCACCTCCATGGTAAAGCCGGTGGGCGCACCGGTCAGCTTGGCGTTATCGCTGAAACTGTACTGGGTCTTGGCGATGCAGACCGGCAGGTCGCCGTAGCCCAGTTCTGTCAGTTCGGCCAGCGTTTTGGAAGCGGCGGCGCTGAAATTCACACCATCGGCACGGTAGATCTTTTTGGCGATGGCTTCCACCTTCTGCTTCAAAGGCATCTCCAGCGGGTAGACGTACTGGATGGGACGATCCTCCATGACCTCCAGCACCTTCTCGGCCAGAGCCTTGCCGCCCTCGCCGCCCTTTGCGAACACCTCGCTCAGGACGCAGGGCACGCCCTGCTCGGCGCAGACCTGCTCAACGTATGCCTGCTCCTCCGGGGTGTCGGTGGGGAAGGCATTGATGGCCACCACCACAGGCAGGCCAAAGCCGTTCTTCAGGTTGTCGATGTGGCGCACAAGGTTGGAGGCACCAGCCTTGACAGCCTCGAGATTCGGCTGGTTCAGGTCAGCCTTGGCAACGCCGCCGTGGCTCTTGAGGGCACGGACAGTGGCCACCAGCACGCAGGCGCTGGGGGCGATGCCGGCATAGCGGCACTTGATATCCAGGAACTTCTCGGCACCCAGGTCTGCACCGAAGCCCGCCTCCGTAATGACGTAATCGGCCAGCGAAAGGCTGAGTTTGGTGGCCATGACGCTGTTGCAGCCGTGGGCAATGTTGGCAAAGGGACCGCCGTGGATGATGGCGGGGTTGTTTTCCAGCGTCTGAACGAGGTTCGGGTCAAGGGCATCCTTAAGCAGCGCGGTCATGGCACCGGCGGCACCGATGTCGCCAGCCGTGACGGGCTTGCCCTCGTAGGTGTAGGCGCAGACGATCTTCGACAGCCGCTCCTTCAGGTCGGAGATGCTGGTGGCCAGGCAGAAGATCGCCATGACCTCGCTGGCAACGGTGATATCAAAGCCGTCCTCACGGGGGGTACCGTTCACCTTGCCGCCCAGACCATCCACGATGAAGCGGAGCTGGCGGTCGTTCATATCCATGCAGCGCTTCCAGGTGATGCGGCGGGGATCGATGTTCAGGGGGTTGCCCTGCTGGATGCTGTTGTCGATCATGGCAGCCAGCAGGTTGTTTGCGGTGCCGATGGCATGCAGGTCACCGGTAAAGTGGAGGTTGATATCCTCCATGGGCACCACCTGGGCATAACCGCCGCCGGCCGCGCCGCCCTTGACACCGAACACGGGGCCAAGGCTGGGCTCACGCAGGCAGAGCATGGTCTTTTTTCCCAGAGCGTTCATGGCATCGGCCAGGCCCACGCTGGTGGTGGTTTTGCCCTCACCTGCCGGGGTGGGGCTGATGGCCGTGACCAGGACCATCTTGCCCTGCTTGGATGCCTTGTGGATGAGGCGGTGGTTGATCTTGGCCTTGTAGCGGCCATAGGGGATCACATCCTCATCGGCAAGGCCCAGCGAGGCAGCGATCTCGGTGATGGGCTTCATTTTGGCTTCCTGTGCGATCTCGATATCAGACTTCATGCTCAAATCCTCCCTGAAATGCAAAAAGGACAGCTTTGCGCACCAATAGCGCAAGGCTGCCCAGACGGTCGGCGTAAAAAAACCCGGTTCTGTCTGCACTGTGGTGCTCCACAACGTTCCGTCAGCAGGCAAACCCGTTCTTCTGGGTCAAAGATATCACATCTGCCCGTGGTTTGTCAAGCAGAAACTGTCCGCAAAGAAAAATCTGCCTGTACGGCCCCTGCGGCTTGCATCCATCCTGCCAGATGTGTTATACTAAAGTGTATCAAACGATAGGGAGGCTTTCACGATGCCATTTACACCGAAACTGACTTATAAAGGCAAGCCCCTCGTCCGTAAGGACAACGAGCTGTATTACGGCCGTATGACCGACCCCTATGTGCTGCGGATGCAGATCCTGAGCACCAAATCCGTGGGCGGCATGGATGTGGCCGATAAGGTACACATTCAGGTCTTTTCCACCAACGACAGCCTGGCCCCTGAGGCCCGCGTGTTCCGCCAGACCACCAAGAATGGCCTGTACAACGCACTGGACATTGGCAGCATCTGGCTGCAGAAGGCAAACGAGACCCGCTGAACGGCATAAAAAAGGACCGTCTCCCGCTGAGGAGACGGTCCTTTTTGTTGTGCTTTACTCTTCGGTCACTTCAAAGTCCAGGGGCTTGCCGCAGCCGGGGCACTTGGGTGCGCCATCCAGCAGGTCGTCCTCCTCAAACACAGTGGTCTGACCACAGGCGGGGCAGGTCACCTCGTACTGCACGGGGCCTTCCTCCTGCTCCTCGTCCTCATCCTCCAGCGCGACCTCAAAGGTCACGCCGCAGTGGGCGCAGTTTGCTTCGCCCGCGTCCAGGTCGTCCTCGCTGACGTAAACGGTCTCGCCGCAGTTGGGGCAGGCCACCTCATAGAACGGCTCGCTGGCGATATCATCGTCATTGTCGTCCTCTTCGGTATCCTCTTCCTCTTCTTCGGGCTCCTCGTCATCCTCATCGTCCTCATAGAGGTCGGCTTCCAGATCCTCCAGCTCCTCGCTCAGGTCGTTGATCTGGTCGTAGGCGCGGGTCACATCTTCATCGATGCCGTCCACAGCCTCTGCCAGTTCGCCCAGCAGCTCGCTCATGGCCTTGATGACCTTGCCCTCTTTGGTGGTCTCGTCGATGCCCAGGCCCTCGATCAGGCCCCGCAGGTATGCAGCCTTTTCCTTCATAAGAATGACCTCCTATTTTAATCAAAAAACCGGGCACACGGTTGCCCGCTGCCCGGTCTGTCGGTAAATTAGACGCGCTCCATATACTCGCCGGTGCGGGTATCGATGCGGATGTGGTCGCCCTCGTTGATGAACAGAGGAACGCGGATCTCAGCACCGGTCTCGACAGTAGCGGGCTTCAGGGTGTTGGTGGCGGTGTTGCCCTTGACACCCGGCTCGGTCTGGGTGACTTCCAGCTCGATAAAGTTGGGGATCTCGACGCTGAAGACCTTGCCCTTATAGCTCAGCAGCTTGCACGGCTCGTTCTCCTTGCAGAACTTGAAGTTATCGGGCACATCGGAAGCGTTGACGGGGATATCGTCGTAGGTCTCGTTGTCCATGAAGTGGTACAAATCGCCATCCTCATAGCTGTAAGTCACGTCCTTGCGCTCGATGAAAGCCTGAGGGAACTTTGCGGTCGGGTTGTAGCTGGTCTCAACCACAGAGCCGGTGATCACGTTCTTGGTCTTGGTGCGGACAAAGGCAGCGCCCTT
>ERZ1027044.981-NODE-981-length-12333-cov-4.881740_pt1 | contig 12333 bp, 5 predicted proteins | sample MGYA00519433_ERZ1027044 | MGnify/ENA primary metagenome ERZ1027044 (study PRJEB26926, sample SAMN06164589) | human gut metagenome | biome: ENVO:00009003; feature: ENVO:2100002; material: ENVO:00002003 | host: Homo sapiens | place: USA | collected 2012 ... | reverse complement strand
ACGAGATAGGAGTCCGTCTCGTGGGCTCGGAGATGTGTATAAGAGACAGAGTTCCTTCCAAGCCGAAAGCAATCACGCCACAAGAACCGTTAGGCATATATTTCTGAGCCAGTTCATAATACTTGTTGCTCTTCAATCCGCAATAGTTTACCCATTTCACTTTCGGATTTGCTTCCAGCCATTCCGCTATTTTCTGCGCATTTTCACAGTGACGCGGTACACGCAAATGCAATGTTTCCAGTCCCAGGTTCAACAGGAACGCATTCTCCGGTGACTGTATAGAACCCAAATCGCGCATCAGCTGAGCAGTAGCCTTCGTCATATAAGCCATCTTTCCAAAAGCTTTTGTGTAAGTAAGTCCATGATAAGACTCATCGGGCTGCGTCAATCCCGGGAATTTGTCGGCATGTGCATCCCAGTCAAAATTACCGCTATCTACAATGGCACCTCCCACACAAGTAGCATGTCCATCCATGTATTTCGTAGTAGAATGTGTCACGATGTCTGCTCCCCATTCAAAAGGACGGCAGTTAATCGGAGTAGCAAAAGTATTATCCACAATCAAAGGCACTCCGTGTTTATGGGCAATACGGGCAAATTTCTCAATATCGATCACATTGATACCCGGATTAGAGATTGTTTCTCCGAACAAACATTTGGTATTCGGACGGAAAGCCTTTTCTATTTCTTCTTCCGGAGCATCTGCATCAATAAAGGTACACTCAATACCCAGTTTCTTCATCGTTACAGCGAACAGATTGAATGTACCTCCATAAATGGTAGACGAGCAGACAAAATGGTCGCCTGCCTCGCAAATATTAAATACGGCATAGAAGTTAGCTGCCTGACCCGATGAAGTCAGCATAGCTCCTACCCCTCCTTCCAATGCCGCAATCTTGGCAGCTACGGCATCATTCGTCGGGTTCTGCAAGCGAGTATAAAAATAGCCGCTGTCTTCCAAATCAAAAAGACGAGCCATCTGTTCACTGGTATCATACTTAAACGTTGTACTTTGATAAATAGGCAATACACGAGGTTCTCCTTTTTTCGGAGTCCATCCAGCCTGTACACAAAGTGTCTCTTTGTTGAATTTCTGTTCCATCTTATATAATATTATTTATCTACAAATCATTCTGACGGACAAAAGTAAGAAATATTCCACCATTGATAGCAGATTTATGAAAAAAAGATGTACATTTGGCGAAAACTTAAAAGCATTACTATGAACGCAGAATTCCAATTCAAGCACAAAATCCCTGTACAAATCCGTTTCAGCGATGTGGACCAGTACGGTCACATGAATAATTCCGTGTATTTTTCGTTGTACGACCTGGCTAAAACATCCTATTTCCGCGATGTGTTTGGGGAAGAAGAACGCGACAAATTCAATGTGGTAGTAGTCAATATCAATGCAGACTTTTTAGCACCTGTATTCTTTTCTGACGAACTCATGATTGAAACGACTGTGATCCACCTCGGGCATAAGAGTTTAACCATGCTACAACGAGCCTTCAATAAGGCCAGCGGTGTATTGAAGTGCCAGTGCCGTACCGTATTGGTGGGATATGATATACTGACCAAAGAACCCATGGAAATTCCGATGGCATATAAACAAGCTATCTGTGATTATGAAGGAAAAACATTAAGCGAACTATCCCAGCCTATTCAATAAAAAAATCCTGCCCTAAGGGCAGGATTTTTTATTTACTTAACCAATATTATTCCTCCATCCGGTTGGAGTACCACTTTCACCTCTACCGGATTCTTGATTTTCAGTTCCTCCAGCTGCGGCTGACGTTTCTTGTCGTCCAGATAATAGGAAACCGTTTCGCCTTTCTCCCACATCGGCAGGTTCAGGCTTAGTTTCAATGGTTCTTTCTGCGCATTTACACCCACTACATACCAGCGGTCGCCATGACGGCGGGCCAGTACACAGTATTTGCCGGGATAACCGTCAAGGAACACCGTTTCATCCCACGTAGTAGGTACCTGCTTCATAAAATCGATAGCCAGTGCCGGTGCATCTGTCAGGTTGTTCGGAGCCAGCGCAAAGTTCTGAATCGGGTTCTGATACAGCACTGCCGTAGCCAGCTGGAACACGTCCGTCGTCTTGCGGATGGTACCTCCGTCGTTCGTACGGTTGTGACGCTTGTTCAGCAGTGTACCGCCAAACTCCATACAGCCGATGGTATTGCGGATAAACGGATGTAGGCAGGCATTGTAAGCCTCCATGTCATCGAAGTGCTGGTTGAATATCAGGTTCTCAGAAGCAAGTACCGCCTCACTGCCCACATAGTTCGGATACATGCGTTCCCAACCGCGGGGAATGGTACAGCCATGGAAGATTATCATCAGGCCATATTCATTGGCATCGGTCAGAATGTCTTCGTATAAGCCCATCATCTGCTGCTTGTCACTGCCGAAGAAATCTACCTTCAGTCCCTTCACGCCGCACTTCTGCAGCCATTTCATCTCTTTCTTGCGGGCTACCGAGTTGCTCATGCACTGCTTGGCATCCTGCGGAGCGTCGTTCCAGTAACCGTTGGAGTTGTACCACACGAATACATCCACGTTCTTCTGGTGAGCATACTTGAACAGCTCTTCCATGCGGTCGCGGCCGATGTTCTTTTCCCAGCCTCCGTCAATCAGCGTATATTCATACCCCATTTCACTGGCAAGGTCAATGAAACGAATCTGGTCATCGTAGTTGATGCTAGGGTCCTGCCACATAATCCAACTCCACGTAGAACGGCCGAACTTGTATTCCTGCGAAGGCTCATACAGCGGTTCCACCACATCAAACGGAACGGTAGTCTCCACTATCGGCTTCAGTCCGCTGCCCACCGTAATCGTACGCCACGGAGTTGCACCCGGAAGGGCCAGTCCCGGAGTAGAAGAACCCAGACCGTTCATCTCGCCCGGATTCGGGAAAGCAATAGTGTAAAGACCATCTTTAGTAGCATCACTCAGATGAGAAGCACAATACAGGCTGCGCACACCTGTCTCCGATACCAGCGCCCAATTGTCACCCACATGAAACAGTGCCGGGAAAGTATAGCCTTCACCGTACTTGGAAGGAGTAGCCACCGGTTCATCGGGTACATATTCCTCCTCGTAGCTCGGCTTGGTACGCATCCAGCCTATCATCGGGTCACTCTGTGGAGAAAGGAACGTGGTGGTAGACGAAGGAAAATCAAAGCCGGTCGCTTCCTTTTCAATTACCATACAGGCCGTTTCGCCATACTGAGGCATCTCGTAGCGGAAGGCAATGTCGTTATTACTCAACTGGAACACGATGTCCAGTTTCTTCTTCTCCGCATTTTCAAGGGTTACAGTCAGCTTATTGGCAGAATAGTTTACCGTAGAACACTTGATACGGTCCTGCGTGTACGTCTTTTCCACCTTGTCTGCCTGCTGACCGACAAAGCTCATCTGACGGCTGAAGTCGCCAATATTGGATACAAAGCCGAGAGGAGAATTCTCCAAGACGGTTTTTCCGTCGTATGTCACCGAATAGACAGGCTTGCCGTCCTGCAACTGAAAATCGAGTTTCAAACGAGAATCAGGGCCGGGGACTGCCGCCTGCTGGGCAAATGTCTGTACCACCCCTGCAAATAATAAAGAAAATAAAGTAAGCTGCTTCATAAACAGTTTATATCATAAAACAATAACCTATCTCAAACTAATATTCCAAATTAGGGAGCCGACAAAATCAGCCCCCTAATTTTATTTATTTTCCGTAAGCATAGACCTCAGACAATGAACAGTTCTGATCACGATAACTGCTAAGGATCCTGATTTTCACATACCGTCCTGTCGTCGGAATTATACCAAACACTTGCTTGTCAGTATTTTGCTTCATCGTGAAGCGTCCTACCGGTTCTCCCCAGTCATTTCCATCTGTACTAACATAGAACTCACCCGATCCAGTATCTGTAAATCCACCTCCACGCTGTACCATGGCAAACTGAGTAAACGTATAATTCTGTTTTGCATCCAATACAATCTCATACGGAAGTCCTCTTTGTCCACTACCGTTCTGCCAAATTGAATGCCAATATGTACCTAAATCTCCATCCAAGACTTTATTTGCTGCTCCATTAGAACCTTCACCAGTAGTTTCCTCCGAGTTTGCCGTACCTGTCCACCCCGTGCGGTCCAGTTCTTTCGCCATAACACGAATCTTAATTGGGTACACATTCATTGTAGCAGAAACCGCGAACTGAGAGACACTCTTTATTTTCACGGGCAACATATAATCACCAGGAATGGTAAATTTAGAGCCATCAATTGTCACATTCAACTTAGAAGTCGTTGTTCCTGCTGGAAGAGAAACTAATTCATCAAAAGAATAGCTACCTTCCGGCATCATCTGGAAAACAGTTCCATTTTCGTCATTATAATCCGCTATAAAGTCTGCACTTTCAATTTCTAATTCACATGACAAATCCCATTTGTTTTCCGTATCCAGTCCGATTTCTATTTCTTCCGTAATCGAAGGAACTTCCCCAAACAGAAACTCTTTCACTTCTTCGCTCTGAACAAAGAATCCCACATTCGGAGTCACCACACCTGTAATCTGAAGAAACAATTCATTCTTTGCTGCATTCACAGAGTCAGTCTGACTAGTCACTCTCAGCGGCAATACCCACTTTGCTTCTGGATTACTTTCAATCAGCGCTTTCACCTTGGTTGAGTTAACAGACACATTTACCGATTTTGAATGATCTTCAGATGTAAATACCAAGTCAGCAGTCTCCAAAGAAAAACTTTCTTCAGAAAGTACCTTATAGTTTACGGCTTCAGGATTACTATACAACTGATCCACTTCTTCCTGACTTAACACGTTTATCTGTGCATTCGCAGTCAGAGTAGGATCACTTCCTGTCTTAATCACCGACAAGGTATAAGTGTAATCCTCACCTGTATCATATAACGTCATTTCTTGTTTTCCACTATTATTTACATACAAAATTTTATGATATTCTTGTGGCACAAGATTTTCCAAGTCATACTTGGAGTTATTGCAGGCACTCAACAACATAAGACATCCTGCCAAATAAATTATATTCTTTCTCATCAGATTCATTTCTTAAAACATTAATAACCTGGAGCCTGTACTAACTGAGGATTGCTATACAGTTCATCCATTCCTTGTCTAGACCAAATCGGCATCAAGTAAAGACGGTTATCCCATTTAAAGGGCTGATCAATCAAGGTTGGCTGATTGAACTCTTCAAAACTAGGATTTTCAACTAATCCATTCAAACCGTATCTGACTCCAGCTTTCAACATAGTCGGAGCAATCATCCAGCGGCGCACATCATAATAGCGGAAGCCTTCTTCGTACAATTCCACAAAGCGCTCATTACGAACCCAGTCCATCAATGTCATATCACCAGTCAAATCTGCATCCGTCAATTCTTTCAAGCCCGCTCTTTCTCTTATCTCATTCAGGTTGGCAAGCGATTCCGTTGTATTATCCAATGCCGCATAGCATTCAGCTAAATTCAAATATAATTCAGCCATACGGATATAAGGACGTCGAGCCGCACGATGAGTTCTTGTTCCATTTGCCCCAAAACGGATGTTAGGATCAATGAATTTCTTAGACAGATATCCAGTTCCTGCACAGTTACGAGTATTACTCTGACTCCATCCATTCGTATTGGTATTCTTTAAATTCAACCAAAGAGAGTTTCCGTCATTAATTTTCTTCGCATATTCACATCCATCAAATGCAATCCAAGCATAAAAACGAGCTTCACGCTTTGCATTCAATTTTATGATATCATTCTTCACATCCTCTCCATCCAAACGGTCTGTAACCAATTCCGGACTTTGAACGGCATCATTAAAACGTTCATACCAATCAGATTCCGGATAGAAATTCGCATCCTGACTAGGCAATTTGCCATTTTCTGTATAGAAATGCTGCACTGCATACAAGGTAGGAGCCATTCCCGACCATCCACCGGCATATTGTCCATCGCTTTTCTTCACCACTCTACTCGGCAGACGAGAATCTGTAGCTTCTCCTCCATTATTCACATCAGAATCAATACGGTTTGCCCAAATCAATTCTTTGTTGCCCTGACCTTCATTAGCAGTCACCAGATACTGGAACATACGTACTCTTCTCTTGAAAAGGTCATTTTCCTCTGTCTCCGTTTCTTTTCCAGGTATATAAGGTAAGCCTAATCCATCATTTTCTGCTATCTGATCTGCAGCCTCTATACTGAACAGCTCATAACCAGCCGCTTTTGCAGCAGCCAATGCCTCCTGCGCAGCTGTCAACGCCCGCTCCCACTTACTACGGTCATAAGTAGTGCTTACCAGATCCATTCCATATCCAGGAGTTTCAAAATTTACATTCTTCCAGTTTGGATAAGGGAATGAACCGTTCCACAAAGGAGATGCCGCACACAGCAATACTCTTGCTTTCAAAGCCTTACAAATGGTAGAAGTAGCACGTCCCAAATCATCCGTTTCTCTGACAGCAGGCAAAATCGTTGCAGCCGTATCCAACTTCTGTACAATATAATCTACACAATAATCAAAGTGAGAACGACCCGGAATCTGGCTGTTCGTTATATTCGGGTCCACTTTTTCTGTGATAATCGGACAGGGGCCCATAGCCTGAAGAATCCGGAAATGATAATACGCCTCCAAGAACCAGCATTCAGCCTTGTATTCATCCTTATCCTCTTCAGTAACTCCCACAGGCTGAAGTTCATCTATTAAACTTAAAAAATGATGTACATATCCTATCCAGTTATACCCCGGTACCCAGAATCCGAAATCATCAAAATTCTTACCGTTTCCCCAAGTCATATAAGTAGAAGCAGAAACTGTTCCCCAAGCAATTTGCTGTTGAAAATCATTCCAAGCCTTCGGTGCTACAATTTCATCTGCAGACTGTTCAAAAGCATTGAAGTCATAAGGCTGACAACGAGGTACATAGCCATAACAGGTAAACAAAAAGTTTTCTACTGCATTTTGATCTTTCATGGTGTCCTCAAAATCGGCCTGTGCGGGAGGAATCACATCTAGATAATTACAGGCAGTCAACATACAGCAAGGTATTACTATCATCCGTGCTGTCTTATATATATTTTTTATCAAATTCATAGTTTCATGTATTATTCATTAAAATGTAAGTTGAACTCCCAAGTTAAAAGTACGTTGCAAAGGATAAGCATTCCAACTTAATTCTGGATCCCACAATTTAAACGGACTGAACACAGCCAGGTTGTCTCCACTCAGGTATACACGGCAATAAGGGAAACGATAACCAATTTCCAGTGTCTTAAAGCGCAAGAAATTTCCATTTCTTAACCAATACGAACTAGGCTGAGTATTATTAGAAACATCTGCTTCAGTAATACCTAAACGAGGATATTCTGCATTAGGATTCGGATTATCTACTGACCAGTGATCGTCTGCAATCCACTGCATCAAGTTTCTTTCCAGCGTTTCCACTGTGATACCATCACCACCACCGGCAAGGAATGGAGTGTATCCACTATTAATCATAATTTTACGTTTGGCAGAACCGTTAAAGAATACTCCAAAATCAAATTTCTTATATGATATATTCAAACCGAAACCGTATTGGATGCGAGGCACTCCATTGTAAGGAGAAAGCATCACCTGGTCTTCTGTCGTAATCTGTCCATCTCCGTTTATATCCCGATACTTGATATCTCCCGGCATAATGTTAGAGCCCAGCTGAGACTGGTCTGCCCATTGATCAATTTCCTCCTGGCTAGTGAATAATCCTTCTGCGACATACCCGGTAAGTGTATTCAGCGGCTTGCCTGTTTTAGTCTGCCAAGTATATGGATAGTTAGGTTCGTCTACATATTTATATTCGTTCTGGTTATAGGTAAAGTTTCCACGCAAATCAATAGACCAGTCCTTTCCAAACTGTTTAGACCAGTTCACACTCAATTCATATCCCTGATTCACTACTTCTCCAATATTACTCCAAGGCAATGATCCCCAGTAACCCAACATATAAGGCCAGGAAGCACGCGCCATCAAGATTCTGTCTCGCTTATCGTGGAAATAATCAAAGGTGATATTCAACTGGTTAAACAGTGACATATCAAAACCAATATCAAACTTCTTGACATGTTCCCATCCAGCATTCTGCACAGCCAATACATAAAAGGCAGGACCTTTTCTGTTTATCTCACTAGTAGGCAAACCAGTCCAGAAATCATGAGCACTTCCTATACTGATATTATTTTGATACAAGAAATGAGGAGCCCCTCCGTTAAACTCATCACTACCTACCAAACCATAAGAAGTTCTCACCTTCAAATGGCTAACATAGTTACTAATTGGTTCCCAGAACTTTTCTGAACTGACTACCCACCCCAAAGAAGCAGCCGGGAAGAATTCGAAACGCTCTCCTTTTGCCAAACGTTCAGAGCCATTGTAACCAAAGTTAAATTCCAGCAAGTACTTATTAGCAAAATCGTACGTCAAGCGTCCTGAATACCCCTGGTTTCTATTAGGTAACACATCATTTCTGTATTCACGCATCATGTACATCAACATGGCTGACAAGTTATGGTCGCCAAAACTACGCTTCCAGTCCAAACGTGCGTCAAAATAGAAGGTCTGATCAGAATTACGGCTAATTCCCGACTGACTAAGATATTGATCACCTGTTTGTAACAATTGAAGTTCGTACTCATCGGTATCCGGTAAATAACTACCGTCTTTTACCTTATAATAATAAGGTTTGATAGAACGATTATAAGAAGACTCTGACCAGTTCTTGAAGTTCACCAAAGCTTTTAAACTCAATCCTTCCGTGATAAAGTCCAGTTTCTGATTTAAACTGATAGAAGTATTCAGTGTATTGTAGTTCGTTTCTTTAAATGAACCTAACATTTCTGCATAAGGGTTCTTTCCGAGTACATTTGGTTTTATTTCTGCATTACCGAAGCGAATAAAACCATCATCCCCTTCCTGACTGGGGAAATAAGCAGGAAAAGCCACTGGATTCGCTCTCATTACAGTCTGGTACATATCCGACACACTGTAGTTAGGCCCCTGACGATTTCCAATCTGTGCCATCATACGAAGGTCAATCGTAGTCGTATTGGTTACCTTATAAGATATATTATTCTGGAAGTTATACTCCCAGTTATTGATGTTGGTATCATAATAATAATTCTTCGGTGCATCCAGCAAACCAGTATCATGATTGGCTTGCAAACTCATATAATATGTCACACGAGAACCACCACCTTGAAGATTAATATTGGCACGCTGATTGTAGTTTCCTTCCTTAAAAATCAAATCATACCAATCCACATTCGGGTATACATACGGATTCAATCCTTTTTCAGTATTCAGAATCTGTTCTTCCGTATATTTCGGATTCGTGATAGGAGTCAGACTTCTAGCCTGAGCCGCTTCATTGTAAGTACGCATAAAGGTCGGTCCGTCTGCAAATTCCACTACATTCATCGGACGGAAGTAAGATGCCTCCAAAGAAACATTTATCTTCGCTTTTGAGTTTTCCGTACCACTTTTTGTAGTAACCAGCATCACACCATTCGCACCTCGGTTACCGTAAATAGCCGTTGCCGAAGCATCTTTCAACAAAGAAAAACTTTCGATAGATTCTGCCGGAATACGGTTCAAGTCAGAGGATGAAATTTCCACTCCATCCAACAGAATCAATGGGGTAGAACGTCCTCCGAATGTATTGATACCACGGATATAAAATTCAGAAGAAGATCCAGGTTCTCCACTGCTTGTCATAGACATAATACCAGCTAACTTACCAGCCAAAGAACTAGTCAGCGAAGAAGAAGGAACCTTTAGAGTAGAACCTTTTACAGTAGCAATAGATCCAGTTACAGAAACTTTCTTCTGTGTTCCCTGTCCTACAACCACTACCTCAGCCAGCATTTCATTATCCGGTACAAGCTTCACATTTACAAGTCCCTGATCAGTAATATAAACTTCCTGTTTTTTATAACCTACATAACTAACCTCCAGGGTGCAACTTTTCCCAGAAAAAGTAAGTGAGAAGTTACCATCCAAGTCAGTAATAACACCATTAGTAGTGCCTTTTACAACTACATTGGCACCTATCACTGTCGAACCATCGGTAGCATCAGTTACTACACCAGAAATAGTACGCTGCTGTTTCACCGATTTAGCAGAGGCCTTACTTAAAATAATTTCTTTTCCATTTACTTTATATACAATTCCACTACCTTCAAATACTTCTGAAAGCACTTCCTCAATATCCCCGTTGAGATTATAGTTTTTCTTAGCACTTCCTTCCAAATCACTGGATTTATAAAAGAAAGAATAATCAGTGGTTTCTTCTATTTCTCTTACCACTTCCAACAAAGACATTGAATTTCCCCGTAAAGGAATCTGCCCGGTAAAAGGTGCAGACCAAGCATCCGACGAAGGATACAACAAGAGCGAAAGAATCAAACTCCTACAAAACAAACTTCTCTTTTTCATTTTTCATGTGTTTAATTTATAGTTAACCATCATTCAAGAATTAGGTTTTGTAATAAATACACTTATCATGAAAAAAAGACTACATGGGTAATAAGATTTTTTCTAAAAATATTTTTATCTGTAGAAATAAAAAATCCCCGTGAGACTTACAAACACAAAGTTTCACGGGGAATATACATCTATTATATATCAGCAATAAATTCTATTTCATCAACAAATAATGGGAACCATTTTTCTTATAAGTCAGTTGTGAAGAAAAACATATTTTTTCTATCACAGCTTCCATGCTTTCATCATTTCGTATAGTACCAGTCAGCAATAAGCCATGATTTACAGCTTTATCCAATTCTACCTCTACCCGATATTTTTTTCTGATAAAATCCATCAAATTATCAAGTCGGATATCCGTAAAACGATAATTTCCATCTACCCATTGTATGTTTTCTGGAAAATTCTTGACCAAAGTAGAACCGGTATGTACATCATATACTAAACGTTGAGAAGGTGCCATACTAATTAATGACTGGTTTTTACCAACAAAATCAATGGCTCCCTCATATAAGGCTATAATTGAAGTATCTAACGTAGGTTGATTTACAGAAAAGACTGTACCTTTAACCTCTATACAAGCTGTATTGATATAGACCTTGAAATCTGTATTGGCTTTCTTTTTTACTTCGAAGACAGAACTTCCTGTCAGCCAAACTTCACGTTTACTCAGGAAGTCTGAAGAAATTCGTATCTTACTCTCTGGTTCCAACCAAACAGTTGAACTATCTGGCAATATATACATACGGCCTTCTACATAAGAATGCTCTATATAAGCCACACTCTTTATTTCATGTTTTTCAGGTATCTTATATCCCCAATAAAGCATAACCCCTACTAATGCTGCAGCAACCGCCCATCCTGCCCGCAAAATATAACGACGAGGAGAGAATATTTTTCTATCTACCCTTTTCCAAGTCTTTTCTTTAAGTTCCAGATTCTCATCCACCTGTTCACTTTTTACTTTTTCCCATTCCTTGTGTAACTGTTCCACAAAAGGTTTCCAATTTCCCAAATCTTCTGTTTTATGTTTTTTCTGGTTCATGCACCTAAACTTATTTTATTTACTATAAATACACGCCATAAAAAGAATTGACTACAAAGCTATATCACTTTATTGTTATTTTTTACATTCGTATTCATTTTATTCAAAAGATTTTCAATAATAAGATTATTTATCTACATTTGCACACATAGAATATTTAAAGAACGCTAATAATTTTTTTCGACCTCGCAGTATGATTAATACTATCCGTCAAATTAAACAAGGGAATTCCAAGGCCTTTAAAGCAATTTTTGACCGATATTGGAACATCGTATATCGTTTTACAGGCCTGTATCTCATGGATAACTACGAGAAGGAAGAAATTACACAGCAAGTATTTATTAAACTTTGGGAAAAGCGCGAACTGCTGGACGAAGAAAAAGATTTAGACGGGTTACTTTTCATTATCACAAGAAATTTGATATTCAACCATATCCGCAAATCTATCAATGAAGAAAAACTAGCTGAGACATTACAGCTGGCAACAGAAGCCTCAAATGAAATTGAACAAGGAATAGAAGCTGAAGATTTAAAAAAGTACATAGACAAACTTGTTCACATGCTTCCTGAACGGCAACGAACCGCATTCATTTTAAGTAAAAAAAGAGGATTAAAGGTAAAAGAGATTGCAGAAGAAATGCATATCTCCGAAAAAGGAGTTGCCAGAAACCTGTATCTGGCAACAAAATTCCTAAAAAAACATATCTTGTTCTTCTGGCTCGCATATTCTGTAT